>Ga0194042_1000083_pt1 | contig 26755 bp, 28 predicted proteins | sample JunL4412m_MetaG_FD_148974 | JGI IMG/M metagenome (GOLD analysis project Ga0194042, IMG submission 148974) | Anoxic zone freshwater microbial communities from boreal shield lake in IISD Experimental Lakes Area, Ontario, Canada - Jun2016-L442-12m | ecosystem: Environmental > Aquatic > Freshwater >...
GAGCGGGAGGGGATGCGGGGCATTCGAGGTAGGCTTGGATGAATTGCGCTGCGACTTCCGGGACGATGGCGTTACCTGCGCCCTTAAGGAGAGCAGGGCGGATTGACCCGCGCTTTCCCACGCGGTAGGAAACGACATCAGCCAGAGGGAAAATTTCGGGTTGAGTTGAAACCCTTCGGTGCTTCCCGTCGCGGCAGGGGATGAAGATGGAGTCGCTCCAGAATCCGCCAGTTGAGCAGACGCTTCCAGATTGGAACCGTTCTTCGATGGCCGCTCTCCCCTCGACTTCAAATTCTCCTGATCTTCCGTGCTGCTGTGAGCCCGAGGTGTCGGCCAGCCCGCTGGCACAAACTTCTCCAAGGCTTTGAACTGCTGGTCCGATCCCAACTGGAGTATGGTATCCCGCGCCAGGCACTTGTTGTCCCGACTCTGCGGAGTCGTCTTGCTGGAGGTTGGTGTGGCCCAGTCTCCGAGGATCACCTTCTTCGCATCCAGCACCAGGCACCTGCACCCGTGTTTGCTGCCGTGAATCTCCTTCTGCGTCTCGCTCCGACCTGTCGCATCGTGCGCCTGTGGGGTGCTCCAGCCATCCCAGACAGGAGGCTCTGTCGGCCACCCACCACAATCGTTGCCGGATATGCGGCGCACCGACGCCCGCAGCGCACAGATCGGCTCCTGCCCGGCGATAGCCCATGCCTTCCAGGTCAGCGAATACTCCGGCGAGCCAAGCCCGGCCAGCCGCGCTTGCAACCTGCTCGCCAAAGACTGTTGGAGGGCGGCACTGGCGGATAAGCTCGGCGAAGACGGGCCAGAGGTGTCGCTCGTCATCGACTCCTTTTCCCTGTCCGGCAACGGAAAATGGCTGGCAGGGACAACTGCCGGTCCACACTGGCCGGTCACTTGGCCATCCGGCAAGCTGGAGGGCGAGGGACCAGCCGCCAATTCCGGCGAAGAAGTGGCACTGAGTAAACCCGGCAAGGTCGGATGGTCGAACTTCTTGGATGTCTTTCTCATCAACAATTCCTTCTGGTATCAGCTTTCGCGCAATCAATTCTCGCAGCCACGCGGCAGCGTTGCGGTCGTGTTCGTTGTAGTAGTTCACTTGGCCTTCATCGCCTCCTCATACTTCAGCTTGATCGGGTCCAGCTTGCGTTGTTTGGCCGACGGCCGCTTGTTCACACCCAGCTCGAAGCCCTGCAACACGAGCCAATCGTCCAGCCGTCTTGCCAGGTCTTCCGCCACCGGCCTGCTCAACCCATCCAGGCAGCGGGTAATCTCCCGGCCTGAGGCGTCGCGGGTCTTCACCGGCAGGCGCGCTGCCTCGGCGGTCTGCCAGCCGACAAAGCTGCGGAAGAGGCCGATGCGGAGGTTGTAGCCCCGGCCTGAGCTTACGAGGTGGACGTGGTGGTACACGGGTTAGAACTTCTTCCCGCCATCTGCCTTGCGCGCCTCAATGGAATGGTCCTTCCGGGTGAGGTTGTAGGCCAGCTTCTCCGCAATGGCTCCTTCGAGGTCGAGGTTGTGCTTGTGGCAGTACATTTCAATGAAGTTGATTACCGCTGAAGTCCAATTCAGGGCGTCGCCTTTTGAGTAGATACATGTTACCGCGTAACAGCATTCGAGGATGGACTCCGCTTTATTTGAGCTGAACTGGTTCACCAATTCAAGATCCAGTGGAATATCCTTCAGCTTTAATCCAAACCCTCCCGCAAAATCCAGCAGCCGGATCACTGCGTCCGCCATCTCCACCTCCTCCATCTTGCGGTGTGGCAGCTTGTCATCCATGAGGTTCTTGCGGATGCCTTCCACCGCTTCAGCCAGCTCGGTGATGACCAGCATCAGCAGCTCGCCACGGTTGCGCTGGAGGGGTTCTCCGGTGTGGATGTCGTGCCACCATTGATGGTTGGCGGCGTGGACCTGGGCGGCAAGTTCGTTGAGGTTTTTCATATTGATGTTACTGCTGGAAATTCCATCTGACCTTTCATCGGCACCTCGCCATTGCGCTTCAGGAACGTCTCCGCGAGCTTCACGCTCTTCAGCCGCCACGCCCACACGCGCCTCCCCTTCTGCGCGGCCACCCGCGAGTTCCGCCATGCGCCTGTCTGCTCGATGAGCTTGGCGCGGTAGAGGGTCTTAAATCCGTTTCCAATGGCGTTCCGCGAGTTGGGAGGCACATCACTGAAGGAGTCCCCGTCGGGCCAGAACTCCTCGGGCTGCGCGAGTGCGAGATGGATGATGCTGACCATGGCGGATCTCAAATCGTTCGGCTTATACGCCAACTGCAAGGCGATGGCTTCTTCCTGGGTGGCGACGGTGCTCATAGATTCTTCCCTCCCAAATTCTCAAATGCCCGCTTCAGCACTATCGCCGCGCCAATCTTCGGCTCAACCGGCTTGCCCTTGTTCATCAGCCATCTCCAGACCATCTGCGGTGCGATCTTCCGTCCGCTCACCCGCTGGTACTCCCGCGTCAGCATGTCCACGGTGATGGTCCGTGAGGAGACGGCTGACTGGATTGGCCGGATGAAATCGCGCGCGGCCTGCTGGGGGGTGAGTTTCGGCATTGCTAGTAACAAATATGTGAGTGGACTGCGCTGCTGTCAAGACTGTGTTCCGATCTTCTGAAAAAACTCCACCGCTTCCTCCTTCGAGAATACCACCCCGGTCACAGCCCCCGCCTTGCGCATCCATGCCAGCTCGCCTTGTTGCTCCTGCGACGGCTTTCCACCAGGCTTCTTCACTTCAAGCCCAAAGGCGCGGCCACGCCATGAGCCTGTGAAGTCAGGAACTCCCAGCCGGGATGTCGTAGGGCGGTCCATCCGCTTGCGGTCCCACCAGCACTGATGCACCTGGGTCATAAGCCAGTCCTCGATCTCCTGCTGGATCTCATTCTCCAACTTCTCTGGCCGACGCTCCAATTTGGCCGTGCGCTTCTTCATGGCGGTGTCCGCGACAGTAGCGGCCACCATTGCTGGGGTAGTCAGAGCCAGCTTCTTCAGCCGACCAGCCTCGACCTTGCGGTTCTGCTCCTCTACCCACGCGAGGGTGTGCTTGGCGAATGGGTTGCTCATTTCAGGTCAATAGTCATCAGGTTCTCCCCGGCCACGCGCCGCAGCACCACCTTACCAGCCTTCTCCAGCTTGCGGCCAATGGTGCCCACGATGGCCGCATTCCATTTGGGCTTGCGGTCGGGATCGCCGTTGACGATGGCGGCCAGGTTCTGCGTGTTCAGGCCGGGGTGCGCGAGCACGAGGTCAAGCAGGGTACGCTCGCTGGGGGATAGTCCGTCGGGGTCGAGTGTGCGGGGGTTGATTGGCAGGGGGTTAAGCTGCGCGGCATTCGCTAAGAAAGGCTGGCCATGCCCACGCTTTACCAATACGGCATTGAGCTGCCCGAGGTCGCGCACGAATTTGACCTGACGGTTGGAGCCATCGCCGTTGACCAGCAGGTACGTTTCGTTTGGGATGAGTTCAGCGGGGTTCATTGTCTTCGCACATTTCACCGAGCTACTTCCTGAAATTGTCCATCTTCCCGCGTAACTTCCAATATTCCTCCGCAAGCTGCTTGTTGGCGCGCAGCAATCCATCATGGCGCGTCTGGAGCGCCTTCAGGTCACTGATCCCCGCCAAGACCAACTTGCCATGCACAGCCAGCGCGCTCTCAGCGTTGACCCCAGCCAGATGCTTGCACGGCTTCACGCTGAAATCCGACCGGTCCCAGCTCGGGGCGACATTGCATCGGAACAGCTTGCAGGAGCAGCTTCCACGGCCACCGTACATGTTCAGGTCGATGCGGTAGAGTGCGGGCTCGGCCACAGTCTTGCACTTGGGACACTTGCCAGACTTGTTCTTGGCGAAGATCTTGCCACAGAAGCAGAGCAGGGTGGTGTCGCTCTGGACCAGAAACGGCCTAAGTATCGGCATGTCAAAGAGGAAGGTCACAGCGGCAAATCCAGTGCGTAGTCCTCCTTGTCCATGTCAACAGTCCCAATCGGCGAGGTCTTCTCCAAGTCCTCGACCGCGTAGTAGGTCTTCTTTCCCGCCGTCGGGTCGAAGGCGATGATGACATTGCGCGCACGCTGCTCCTGCCCGGCGTTGAGCAGGACGCGAAGCCCTTCAATCTGAGCCTTCAGCGCCTTCACCTGGTCAGCGTACAGGGCCGCCGCCTTGCGTGCCTCCGCTTCGATGGCTCCGATGCGCCCGAACATGTCGTTCTGTTTCCGGCCCATGTCCAACCGCTCATCCTTGGAGAAGGAATGTGGCAGCATGACCTGGGCAATCTTGTCCGGCTGGGGTTTTCGGGGGGTGGTTTCGGTGGTGTTCATTTGACTACTCACATATATGTTACTGCTCGACGAAAAAGTCAACGCGAATTTTTCAGAAAACTTCTTTCGGCGTGCTGGTCCAGTAGGACTCCGCCTGCTTCAGCTCCACGATCAGGGAGTTTCGGTGCAGCCGGTCAGCCACGCGCTTGTCGAATCGTTCCGCCCACGTCTCTGGCGGATGGTTCGTGGTCAAGATCGTCCACTTGCGCTCCCGTGCATTAAGCATCCGCGCCAGATTGGCCACCGGCAGGCCGCTCTTGAAGCGGTCCACGTCAGCGCCCACGTCATCTACCACGGCCAGGTCCGCGTCGATCATGGCATCCCACGCCGGGCTGGCGCGGCCAGGCTCGCACTCGGCCAGATCCAACCACTCGCAGAAGATCGCGTGCGGGGTGCGCTCACAGCCCCAGCCTCCATGGGTCATGCAGGTGATGGCCACCGCGTTCAGATACTTGGCAGCCTGCTTGGCGGCGTGCGTCTTGCCGGTGCCATTCTTCCCGCCCAGCACCAGCAGCCTCGGGCCAGAGCGGTCATTCAGGCCGATGCGCTTACAGAACTGCTCCACCTCCAGCGATAGCTTCAGCACCTCGGGATGAAGCGACTCATCCAGCCCGATCCACTTGGCCCGCCACGCAGGGTTTTCCTTGAACATCTTTCCGGTAGCTGTCCTCGGATCGCAGCTAGTAGGTAGAGAGATTCCTTGGATTATTTGAGACAGTGGTTGCATTTGATCCAATCTCCGAACGGATTTCATTCCACTTCGCCTGCAACCCGCACAGCGTCACGCTGAACTTGCAGTTGAAGTGCTTGCGACTGTCCCGGAATCGCCATGCCGTCTGCGCCACCTGCATGACCTTCTCCGGGGAGATGTCTCCCGAGAGGAGTAACTTGACGGCCTTGGCATCCTTGGGCGTGAACACGTAGGGCTCACCGAAGAACTCCTTCCAGGCCGTAACCCACTGGTCAATGGTGCGTGCGTGGTCGGATTCGGAGTTGGTCCGTTTGCGATAGTTCTCCGAGATGATCTTCTCGATCTCGTCTTCGATGGCCACGCGGCAGAGTTCGTTCTCGGCGTAGATGCGGAGCTGCGCGACGATCTGGCGGGCGGAGGTGCGGGCGGGGGAGGGGGTGCTCATTTGAATTCCACCTTTCTGGCGCAGAACGGGCAGACATTGAAGTCGCAATCAGATCTTCCATCAAAGGTCATCTTTACGGTTTTGCAGCACCACGTATGAAACCATGAGTCGCCATCGCATTTCCACACACACGTTGAAGGAGATTCCTTATCAATGGATTTTCGCGCCGCATCCCTCTCCCGCTCCAGCTTCCGGGCGAAGTCCTTCACCTCCTGCAAGTCCGGCAGTTTGGTGCCCGCAGGAGGGTAGCAGAAGGCGTCTGTTTCAGGGGTGTTGGATTTTGACTTCATTGGGGGTTTCGGTTTCAAGCACACGCTTTGCACGGCTATTCAAAAAATCAACATCCTTGTATGGGCGATGAGGAAGTCCACCAGTTCTGTCCGCCCTCTGATCCCAACCCTCATGCCATGCCATTTCAACTTCTTCCACTGGAACCAGGCGAGAACTCCACTGGCCACCTTGACCTTCCCACGGATCAGTACATCCACACCCTCCTGGAAACCATGCGTCAAGCCTGCCAGGTTTAAGACCATCAGAAACAATGCAAATAACTGCCCGGTGATTCTGATTTTTCCTCCACCAGTAAACCCCACGAATAGTTGGAGCCTGATTTGAAAATATCATTTCATGCTCCTTTCAATCAACTGGATGAACCGGCTCGGCTGCATCTGCTCAATCCGCTTGGTGAACTGGTTGGGCCGCTCGTCGCACCATGAGATGTTCAGGCGGTTGCGTGCGCGGGTGATGGCCACGTAGCAGAGGCGCGTTTCTTCCGAGAGATCGCGGTTAGCCGGGAATGAGGAGTCCTCAAACGCTGGCAGGTAAACGTCATTAGCCTCACGGCCCTTAAATGAATGGGCAGTTCCCACGTAAACTCCCTCCCCCGACTGATCCTCCTCGGGCCGCTGCATGGTCAGCAGGAGTTCCTCAAGGTCTGCGCTCTCGGTGTGCAGCTTCTCGATGGCTTCGAGGGTGACGACAGGAACCCCCACCTTAACCGCCTGCTGTATTGCAGCAGTGAAGTCTCTGTCATCATCTCCAATCATTCCCATGCCGACAATTTCCGCCACCGGACGCATCTCAATGGCCGCCTGCTTCTGCACCTTCTTGGCGAACTCTGCGCCCATGCACACCTTCACATATTCCAGCGCCACAAAGTCATTATCAGGGTCAACCTGATAGGCAATGATCGCCTGGGCCTTCTGCCAGCCCGGCAGGCGGCTCGCACTCCGCTGCTGGCGCACCTGGATGCCCCGCGCCTTCAAGCCTTCCCGGAAGGCATTGGCCAGCGCATTCGTGCGGAGCAGCACCGCCGCCTCGTTGAGCGGGCAGGAGCCGTCGGCGGCGTTGGCCACGAGGTTCGCCGCCATCCAGCCCAGCTCGTCAGGGAAGGTGCTGAAGGATTGGATGACGGGCTTGCCTTTGGGGCCGGTGTGGCTGATGGTGCGCTTGGGTGGGCGGTTAGGGATCAGGGTGAGGACGCTTTCGGCGGCGGCTGCTATTTCAGTGCTGCACCGGTAGCAGGTTTCGAGGCGGAACAGGGTGAAGCCTGTCGCCTCGGGCTTGCGGCACAGGTCTTCAAACCCGGAGCACGCGCCCCTGAAGCCATAGATTTGTTGATCGAAATCCCCACAGAAGAAAACGCTCTCGTCCTCCATGTAGGTATAGATGTCGAAGTCCATCTGCGAGGAGTCCTGCATTTCGTCGCACAGGATATGGGTGAACTTGAATGGCAGCTTGCCAGCCTTCACCACCCGCAATCCAAGGCGGAGTACCCCGTCAAAGTCGATCAGACCCGCCGCCGCCAGCTTCTGGTGATAATGGGCCGCAAACGCCTGGCCTTTGGTGAGTGTTCCCTTTGGCACGTCCAAGGCCACGAGTTTCTGCGCTTCCTTCTCGCTGCGGGGCGTGAAGCGCGTTTCCTTCTGGGCTTCCTCCAGCAGTTGCTTGGCCACCTCCTCCGAGGCGATGCTGGGTGGGGATGAGTAGCCGCAGTGCTGGTACTCGATGCGGATGGCTTTCAACATCAAACTGTGAAGCGTTCCTGAATGGCCCAAGCGGATGCACTGGCCTTGGCAGTTGCACTGAACCATCTCCGGCATGTCACCACCCATTCCGTTCTCGACGTATCCGCTTCCATTGCAGGCCGGACATTGAAGCCGCTGTTCGATCACCTTCGCCGCGCCCGTGGTGAAGGTCACGCAGGCTATGTTCTCCGGCTTGACGCCGCTGGAGATCAGGTGGCGGATACGTTCGACGAGGACTCTGCTTTTTCCAGAGCCAGCGCAGGCCGCAACAGCGATGTGCGTGGCCGGGGAATAGACGGCGGCGTGTTGTTCTGGAGAGAGTTGGATCACAGTACAACAACCTCCATTCCATCCTGCCAGTAAATGGGCATCTTCCGCACCGAGCACCCAATCATCTGCGACACCACTCCGCACTGGATGGCTGACAGCACGCACTCGATCAGCTTTTCCAGCCGTGCATCCTCGATATTATCCAAGTCATCCATCAGCAGCAGCTTCAACGGGCAGCCGCTCGCGCCAGCCAACGCCACGCAGATGGCCGAGAAGGCGATCATCTGGTCGGACTTGTTGAAGGTGTCCGTGGTGATGAACTTGCGATCACCGTACCGGCCGATGACGCCATCAACCATGTCCAGCGGAGTGAATAGCAGCCCATCACAGATGACATTCGCCGCCGCGATGATCGGCCCGACGCTCTCCTGCACGGCCTTGGCCTGCACGTCGTCCACGATCTTCTTCACCTCGCGCCACACCTTCTCCTCGCGCGTGACCCGCAGGGCTTCCTCGGCGGCGATCAGCTTGGTAGCGGCCTCCCCGCGCGCGGCCAGGGACTGGCGCATCTGGGTGGTAAGTTCCGGGATACGGGCCGCCAGCGAGGAGCGGGTGAGGCGCAGGCTTTCCAGTTCGCCAGCAGCGGGCTCCTGAGCACCGGCCAGGGAGTCCAGCTCACCCTGGAGACGCTGGCGGAGGGATTGCTCGGAGAGGATCTCGGAGCAAGTGCGGCGGGTGGATTCGATGCGCTTGAGCAGGGCGTTGTGGATGTTGTCGTGAGCGGAGGCGGTTTGGATGGCGTCCTTGATGACCTTAATTTCATTGTCACGGTTGTGGATTTCCTCCAGCACGACCCGGATGGACGCTTCAATCTCATCGACCGGAGCGCCGGAGGATGACACCACCTGCTGCGCCCACTTCTTCTTGGATTCGAGTTCGGCGAGCTTGAGCTTGGCCGCGCCGAGATCGCGCTGGTCCTGCTGACGCTTCTCATATAGGAACCGGATGTTCGAGCGATGCTCTTCGGCTGACTTCATGGCAGCATCCGCTGCGATAACCTTTTCACCGATTTCAGAGACAGCGAATTTCGATTCAGTCTTTTGGACTAGTAGCCCGCCGGTGAGCTTCTCTTTCCAGTGGCAATGTTCGCACTCCTCCACTGAATCATACTTAGCGAGATCATTCACTACCTTGATCCAGTTGGCATGTTTCGTTTCCAGCTCGTACTGTAAGCGATTGCGCGTTGCAGTGGCACAGATTACAGCTTTATCAGCGTCAGCCAACGATGGCAGCACGGACATGGTTTCGACAAGCAGGGCATCAAGTCGCTCAGACCATACCTCGAGGCTGTGCTCATTGTCGCCGCCATGAGCCAGGATCAGCCGCGCTTCCTCCATTGAGTTCATCCACTTCTTCGCCTGCTCAAGCTGCTTCACCAGCCGGTCGTGTTCGCGCATCTTCTCAGCGCGCTCCGATTCCAGTCGTGACAGGTCAGCCTTGAGCTGCGGCGTCAGGCTGGTGTAGCCGGAAGCCTGCTGCTCAAGGTCCGCGAGTTCGGCCTGCACCTGATCCAGCGGAATGGGGGCGTATTTCTGAAACAGCGCAGTCTCAATCTCCACCCGCCGAGCCAACTTCTTGCGCGTCTCCTTGTGCTGCGTCTCCAGCTCTCGGATTTTCAGGTCGATGTCACCAATCTGCTTGTTCAGCGTGGCCAGTTCCCGCTCGGCCGCATTATTCACGGGCTGGTTCACCATCGCGCGCAGTTCGGACAGGCCAGCCAGCGTGGAAGCCATGCGCTTGGCCATGCCCATGGAGGTGGACACCTGCTTCTTGACCATCTCGGCCAGGCTCTCCAGCCATTCCGTGGTGGAATAACCCATGCCGGGCTCGTGCGCGCTGATCTTGCCGCAGATGGCGCTCACGATCTCCTCCGCGCTGGCGTCGTGCTCGGCCAGCTTGATGGATTTGGACTGCGCGACGACCTCCGCACGGAAATTCGTCGAGGATTTGCACAGCTTGAACACCAGCTTGGTGCGCTCCCGGTCAGACAGCTCGAAATACTCGCTCGGATTCAGGCAGAGCGGGGTGATGCGCTGGTCCAGGGTGCCTTCCGTGCGGCAGGTGGTGCCGGACTTGGACTGCGACCAGTAGTTGGCCACCTTGGAGCCGTTATCGAAGGCGACTCCGGCCGAGAGAATGCTCCCGGAGCTGATCTGCATGGTGGCCTCGTTGGTCTTGTTCAGCGCTGGATGCGTGCCGAACAAGGCAAGCTGGATGGCGTCCAGGCGGGAGGACTTCCCGGAGCCGTTGGGGCCGACAAAGACCGTAACGGGTTGCGTCAGGTCGTGGGTGAAGGTTTTGCCTTTGAGGTTAGCTGCGTGGAGGTGAGTGATTTTCATGGTGTTCTTTTCAAAGCACTGGCCACCGACTGGTCAGACTGGGTGGCGATTCGAGACCGCTGATAAAGCCATTTCCAAAACAGCCAATGACCAGTGCTTTAAAAGGAACAGGTTCATGTTGAACCTCGAAGCCGAGGCTTCTGAAAGTCACCCTGATGCTTGTTCAGGGACGCGGGCCGTTACTGTGGTTTTTCACTGACAGGTCAGGGACGCCACGGCCAAGGTGGTCCAAATCAAAACGGAACATCTTGGTCCGCATCAGGCTGCGGAGGAGGCTCCTGCATCGGAGGCTCATCGTAAGCGGGCTTGTCCTGCGAGCGGTGCTGTGACTGCGCATCACGGAAGTCCTTTGCAGGGGAAGCGGCCGGAGCGGAAGCCTCGGGCGTCGCCGCCTGGGTCTTGGTCCGGGCGAAGTATTCGGTGTGGTACTTCTTCAGCTCGACCTGAAGCAGGCCAGCCGCATCGTCAGCTTCTTTGGAGCAGTCGATCAGTGCAAACACCGGGGTGCGGTACGTGATGCTGCCCTTCTTACCCTCCTTGAAGCCAGTCACCTTGACTGCCTTGCTGTAGATGCTCTGCCCGGCAACTTTGCGGAACTCGACCCACGAGTTGAGCGCAGCGCCGTGGAACTGCACAGCGCCGATCTTCAGCTTGTCCACGTCCTTGTACGCGATGTAAACCGTAGCGGTGAAGCGGCCACCCTGGGCGACTACCGTGTCGCGGATCTCGCGGTACATGCCTTCCGCAATCAGCGGCCCGTTGTAGGTCTTCACCACGAACGGTTCAGCCACGGTGTCCCGCACCTCGTTGCTGAAGATCGCGCAGTCGTGGGCGTCGCACCAACCGCGAATGGTGGAGGTTTCATCCAACACGATGAACGCGAAGGGCAGCTTGACGGTGACGTTCGCGCCAGTCTTTCCGTCAGGACCGGTAAGGCTGCGGTCGTAATAGGAGAACTGGCCTCCAGTGTTGCCACCTTCCCATTCATAGAAACGGGAGGACGGGTTTTTCGATTTTGTATCGGGCGCGATGCGGCTCATGTTACTTGGTTTTCTTTCCGGCGGCTTTGGTGATGTTGCGGGCACGCTCCTCCTCGGAGTCGAGCCCGGCGGTGAGGGCGCTGTGGCCGATGGCGTTCCAGCTACGATTCAGCCCGGCGCTGGAATAGCTGGTGGCGATCTTGGCAATGCGTTCCCCGTTGCGAGGACTGATTCGGATTCGACTTGGTGTGCTCATTCGATGCGGGGACACTGTGGGCCAGAGCGGGCCATCCGTCAACAGGAAAAGTGAAAAAAGTTTTCGGGGAGGTTTTGAGAGTGCCAACTGATCTCAAAGATCAGCAGCAATCACAGGGCTTAAAACGCCGTCGGAGGTTTCGGCTCCAGTTGGTATCCTGGAGGCACCGAGCCGGGAGGATTGGTGGTCGATGTAGTGGCGCAACCTGCCAGCAGGCCAGCAGCGAGGAGGGCTAAGATGAGCTTCATAACGTGTCAGGAGTCGATGAGATCGCGGATGTCAAACCCCGCAACAACCTTGTCTTCGTAGGACACCCACTCGCCGTTCTGCCACTCCCAAAGGAGCGCATTGATCGTGCCGTCAGGCTGTACAACCAGAACAGTAATCGTGTCGTGCCCGCCATCAGTCACGCCGTTGACATCGAGGCCGGATGGGATTGCACCGCGTGTCTCGTACACGCCGGGGCTGAAGTCGCCAAGCCTCTCCGTGGGGCAGGCATGGCCGAGAGATTGGGCCTCCTCAATTATCGCGCGCTCCACGGCACCAGTGCCACGGAACGGCTGCACCATGTCCATGATGCGACCGATGAACCGCTTTGATCCCGCCTCACACATGCCGCTTCCGGGAGCATACTTGAACCCGGTGGATGCGAGATCAGCGCGCCACCATTGCGTTACCGCCGAGAGGAATCCAACACTGAACACCAGCACCTGGTCTGACGAGCGCATCTCCGGGAAGACGCGGAACTTTTCATCGTAGGTGCCTGAGAGCAACCGCAGCGCGACGATGGGCGTCGTCAGCAGCGCGTCAGCTTCTGGTCGGGTGATGAGTTTCATGCGATCAGCTAGAAGGCTGCATCAGAGCTTGAGAATCACAGCAGCGTTGTAGCGCGCCTGCGGATCTTGCGCCGCACCAGCGGTAACGCCGGGCTTCGTAAGGGCTTTAACCAGGGCGGCCTTCACGGCAGGCTGCTGGGCCACGGGGACCACGGCTTGAACATGCGCGGAAAGCTGGGCTCCGATGACTTTTGGGTCCGTAGTTGCGCTGGCGAAAGTCGTGGAGAAGAGCGGCGTCAGGCGATCCGTGTAAGGCTTTAACTCATGCACGCTGTCACCGATCTGGCCGAGCCCCACCGAGAGGGCGATCTGTGCGGCGGCCTTGGCGGCGGCCTGCTCGCCCGGCGTGAGGCCGTTCCACTTGTCCTGCAATGCGGCACAGCCGGAGCCGAGCAGGAGCAAGATGGTGAGAGTGAGGGCGAGGATGGCGGGGATGATTTTCTTCATGGCATGACCCTACCAACACCGCATCTGGCGTCAAGGCTGTTTGGACTGGCCAGGAATATCCTCCTCCACCTCGACCGGTGGAAGCGGGGACTTGGAGAGCACGGCGAAGAAGCTGGTCAGCGCGCCCGATGCCAGCACGACGCCCAGGGCCGTCAGATTCAGCGCGGGAACATCAAGACCAGCGGACTTGGCAGCCGCGAGCCCGAGCCATGCGCTGGCGCTGGTTGCCCCACCGCCGATGGTGGAGGCGATGAGGGAGTACGTCCAGCCGCGCACGTCGAGGCGGCGAATCTGATTGATCTGGGTCTTCATGGTCAGTTCCTTCCTGACACGCACTGGCACGCAGCGCGGGTCCAATAGTTGTGCAGGGCGTACCTCATGGTCCGCTCCCAGATGTCCAGCATACCGGAGTCACCCTTGAGCATGAAGCTCAACGCGCCCAACTCCTGCATCTCGCAGTCCCGCGCCGTGTCTCCTCTGATGCAGATGAATGGAACCTCGTAGCCGTACCCCCGCCACATCCGCACCAGGTCCGCTGCCGTGCCATCGGGCAGCGTGTAGTCGAGCACGCAGAGATCGAACACCCGATGCACGATCAAAGTCATGGCCTGGTTCACCGACTCGGCAAATTCAACTGTGAATCGGGCAGCCAGTTGGGGAGCCTTGAACAGGAATCGGAACAGCTCGCGGCAGCCGGGGTCATCCTCCACGATCAGGACGGACACGCGCTGGGATGGTTCAAGCTCCATTTCCCGAGAGACTTCCCGGTCGAGCCGCTGCATGAAGTTCGTCCTTCCAGCATCCGTTGTGCAGCACGTATTCATTTCGCCAGGCTCACCAGCCACGCTACCAGTCCAGCCACCAAAGTTACCGCAAACCAGAGCGTCCTGCCACTGAGGATGACGGCTTTCTTGTCCATGTCGTGCTCACCTACCAGCTTTTCCACGGCTGCCAGCCGGTTGAGCAGCGTCATCTGCATCTGGTTGATCGACCGGACGCGCTCGTACAGGCCGTCGCCGCTGCCGTCATCGCTGCCCTTGAGCCCTTTCAGGACCGACAGAAGGGTGGTCTGGAACTGGCCTTCAAGGTTGGCGATGCGAAGCGATTGCGCGTGAATCTCCCGTCTCAGGATTTCGATCTCTTCGTGCAAGTCCGGACTCATTGGTTAAACAGGTTTCAGCGGGGTCGGTCATCAAAGCGTTGGGATTGCCACGATCACGAACCGGACCACATTCAGGTTGGTGCCGAGTACTGTCAGCGTGCTGCCGTCGTGACAAGCACCAAGCATCATGCGCCAGCCGTTCGTCGAGGTGTCCACCAAGTTGAGTGGCGTCAGGCCCGCACCCCATGCGTTGGTGTTTGGGAATGTTCCCTGGACGTATTGATTGGTTGTGCTGCCAGAGTTGGCAAACAGAAGCGTCGGTGCCGTGCCCGGATATTGACGAATCCAGGTGCCCGCGCCGCCGCCGATGACCCCGCTTGCGGAAGCGATGTTGAACCCGGTGATGTAGTTGGTGTTTTCACCCGTGTAAAATTGGTAGAAGAATGAGGTTTTCTCGACGTTGGTGCATTCCAATGTTTGATAAAATCCCACGCGCTCATTAGCCCCGACCGCTGGCAGGCGCACATCAAAAAGCAAAGTGAGCTTGCTCAATCCATTGTTGGTGCACATCAACGATTGGGCTGCGTACTCGTTGGTGATGATTGGGAAGAAACCGACATTCGTGGCGAGCAGCACACGAGGCGTGCCGGGCGAAAAGTTCGTGCCGATAATCGGGTAGGTTGGGAAGGTGTTGGTGCCCGTGAAGACCTGGTTGGTGGCACCCAAAAGCGCCACATTCGCCGACAACCGCGCATCCGCCAGTGAACCGGAAGCGATGTTACCAGCCGATAGATTCGTCAACCCGGCTCCATTTCCACTGATCGTGCTCGCCGCGTTCGTCAAGATCACTGTGCCGGTGAATCGGTTTGTGCCCGCCATGACGTTGGTGCCGTTGAGCAGCGCCACATTCGCCGACAACCGCGCATCCGCCAGCGATCCGGACGCGATGTTTCCAGCCGCCAGATTCGTCAGCCCCGCGCCGTTGCCGCTGATCGTGCTAGATGCGTTGGTGATGAGGACTGTACCGGCGAAGCGATTCGTTCCGGTGAAAGCGTTCGTTCCGTTGAGCAGGGCGATGTTCGTATCTGAAACACTACTCGAAACAATTCCCTTGTTGGTGTCCGTGGAAACCAACCTTGAAGCGGTGAGCGAGTTGTTCGTACTGCCGGTGTTGATGGTCAGTCCGTACACGGTGAAATTAGTGACAGTGCTCCCATTGGTCAGGCCAGTGACGACGCCCAGGTAGGTGCGGGCGGAGGCGGCGTCATTGATCGTGGAAACAAATGGGCCAGTGAATCCGGTAGGACGATATTGCACGGCTTGTGCAAACAGCGAACAGGAGGTGATGAGCAGGCAGGCTAAAGCAAGGATGGTTTTCATGGAAGATCAGGCAGGAAGATAGGCAATCGTGAGGGCTTGGCTGGCGGAAGCGCTGGTGCCATACCAGTTGGAAAGATCGAAGGCGGTTCCGTCAGGCATCTCAATGATGTACCCAGACACACCGGCCGCGAGCGAATCAAGCGACGCCGCACTGGTAGGGCCAACCCCCACGGCAGCAGCGTTCGTGGAAGGCGCGTTAAAGACGGCCTTACGGACTTTGAGCGAGGAACTGGAAATTCGAGTGGGCGTGTTCGGCGTGCCACTTGTGGCATACGTGGCCTGCACCCACTCCACCTCCGTCAAACTCCCGGCCGCACCACCTGATGCCGTCACCGTGCCGCAAATCTTCTGCGGCGTCGCTGCCGGGTCCGCGCACGGAGGATTGGGAAACTGGTACGGACCTGGATTAGGCACGTAGTTGGGAAGCTGGGGGGCGACAGAGTAGGAACTCATGGTGTGGCTGGTTGTGGCTGTTTACCGTGCAAGTGAACGTGTTGGTGAATCGAAGGAGGAGCATTTTTTCCGCGCACCACCGCCGCCGCTTCCCGCGTGTGCTTCTCGGCGGACATCATACCCTGCAAGAGCATCCGGCGTTCGGCCATGAAGGTGGCCTGCATCTTGAGGCCATTGACCACCATGTCGTTATCGCCTTCCGCCTCACCCACCTCGATCAATCTTTGGGCGTGCTTCAAGGCGTTGTTCGATTCGCCAAGGTCAGTGAGCCCGACCGCCATGGTCATCTTCGCGGCGGAAAGCTTGGTGGACCACGACCCCAGCGTCTGATACGCCTCGATGGCCTCCATGCTGGCCGATGAGCCAATCGCCTTCAGCGCAGCCTTGGCCTGCTCATCGGTGGGCATCGCCTCCGGCTTCTGGAGATCGACGGCGGCGGGGACGAGTTGGGGAGCTTCAGTCACAAGGCTACCTCCCTGGGCCACCCGGCATCGCACTCCGGCCCGAGCTGTGCCGGTTCCTGCATCCAGCACACTGCTTCCCGGATACGCGCCTTCACGGGCATGTAGCAGAAGCAGCCCATGGGATCTTCGCGGTCGGAGATGCGGGCATCGCCACACGTCTTCAGCTCGTGGCAGAAGACCGGACAAATAAGGCAGCGGTTAAGGCGACGTGCCACGGTGCGGGTGTCAGCGCGATGGTCCTTGGAGATCAGTGTCAGGAAGAGCGTACTGATGACCGTCCGTGCAGCCGCCGCCAGAGCCTTGGGATTGCGCTGGATGCCTCGGGCCGCCCCCAGCCAGAGGGCGCGTACAAAACCAAAACTGAGTACGGCGCGCAGCATCGGAGGCAAGATTGACTATAACGATAGCGTTGACAAGAGGATTGTGTGGAGGCATACACAGTCATGGCTGATTCGTTGAACGGACTGAACACGGGGCCGCAGATTCCGGCACCCGATGTCTGCCCGCCGATTCCACGCTTTTCCCTGCTCGCTCCTAAGATCGCCCGGATTGATCCCGATGGCGTGGCCGCCTACGAACAGGCGATGGACCGCTGGGTCAAAGACTTCAACTTCCGCATCCAGAACGGCACCCCGCTCACCTCCTGATTTATGGCCCTCTTCGACCCCAACTCCATCGGCGCAATCCGGCAGGATTCTACCGGATCAACCCGGCAGTATTCCGCTGACGACATCTCTGCTCCGGCCACCAATCAGCGGCGCTGGTGGCAGAACGCTACCACGACTGTTACGCGCACGGGGCCGAATGGGACTGCGACGGCCACGGCGAAGGATACCACTCAGCCGCCTGCCTTCACCACGCTCACCAACGTCAAGAATCCCCAGCTCGATCAGGCACAGAGCCAGCTCTTCAGCGACTACAACAAGAACAAGGGTGCTGGTGATACCTTGTTCAGTCAGTACCTGAATGAAGCGCAGGGCCAAAACCAGCAGAACAAGGCCGATCTCGCCAAGCAGCGATCCGCCTACGACCTCACCGGATTCACCAACTCGCTTGCCGCCAACCGCGCCAATCAGGAAACCCTTCTCGGCCAGGCTCGTGACAACGCCGTCAAGTTCGCGTCCGGGAATGTGGAGCGCAATCTTCTCGGCTCCGGGCTGCCAACCTCGGGAAGCTCCGAGTTGCAGGCCACAGCGGCCCGTGAGTTCGCCCAGGCCGCGCTGCCCTACCAGCAGCAGATCGCGGCTGGCCGGAACCAAGACTTGAACCGCGTTGAGGATTTGACGCTCTCGACGGCGGGTGCTCCGGCGGCGGCCAACCGGGCGTATCTTTCCAGCCTCCTCCTGCCCGCGCAGGCCAGCACGGAGATGTTCCGCTCGAATGCCAGCAACCTAGCCGCGCTCGGGCAGCTCGACCAGCAGAACCGGTTCTACGGGCTCTCCTCGCCATATCAGGACCGCGTTCCTGCCACGCCGATCCCGCTGGCGACGGCGCGCATTCCCGCCATTCCAAGCTACCAGCAGCAGTCCGGGTACACTCCAGCGGCTCCGGTGGCGAATCGGTTTCAGTTCAATGAGCCTGCGCCCACTGGTCCCCGCCGGAGTAATGCCGAGGAGGCATACAAGGCGCAGACCGGGGTGTACCCGACCGAAGATCCGTACTTCCATCCCTCGCTGTACGTTTCACTTGGAGGAAGACTTGGACCTAACCGGAGGCCGGTAGCTTCGCCGCAGGCATCTGACTATCCCATTGATAATCGGGAATCGTTTCCGGGATTTCAGGCTCCCGATCCAAGCAATGGGTGGATTGGAAGTGATTATGAGCGTGTGATGCCGGATGGAACAATTCAACCAGTTGACTGATTATGACCTTTCCTCTCTACGGTGACAGCTATGGCCAACTCGCTGGCCAGCAGCAGAACTACGACCAGTTCTTCAACGGCATCAATCAGGCCAATGCTGCGCGCGTGACCGACGCCAACAATCGCAACCTCGAAATGGCCTTCCGTGCCCGCGATACCCAAGCGCAGGACGCCCGGACGCTGGCCACGCAGGATGAGGACGCCCGGCGGTTCGCGCTCGGACTCGAAGCGCAGGCGCAAAATCGCGCCGATCAAATCTCGCAGGCAAAGACCGCATACGATTACCAGCAGATGGCCTTCAAGGCACGCGGCGAGAACGATGCGGCCCTGCTCCAGTTGGAGCGGGACAAGTTGGCGGCGACACAGGCCGGGAAGATTGATCCCGAGGAACAGGCGTTGATGCTCTCCGATCACCTCGGCCAGTTGCGGGAAGCTGCTGACGCGGCCACGGCCATGACCGCTGGCAATCAGCAGCGAATCGCCGCCGTGAAGGCAAGCGCAGACCGCAATGGCTACAAGCTCGTGGACGACAAGCGTGGCAATCTCACCTTCGTGTACAATCGCCAGACGCCTCCTGTTCCAGGCAGCGTGACGGCAGACCAGTTGAACGGTGCGCTGGCCGATGCCATGAAGCAGGACAAGGCGGCGCAGACGGCGGCGCTGCGGGCCAAGAATGAGTTCGAGAAGAATCTCTGGAATGCCAAGCAGCTTGGCCTCCAGCGCGGCTTTACCGTGGACGCCAATGGCATCACCACCAAGACTGGAAGCCAGTACCGGTTCACTCCAGGTGGAAACGCTCCAGCATCGTCACAACCGCAGCCCCGCGCTCTGCGCATCGACGCCAGTGGCAACATCTCCGGCGCGGAGGACATGGGGAATGCATCTCCGCCTCCGGTCGTGTTCACCCCCGGCGGTGGCCGAGCAGGCATGGACCGGGAATCCTACGGACCTCCAATTCCGACCGAAAGCACTGGATTGATTCCCTCATCCCTGAAGTACGGGCGCGATGCAATAGTGAATCAGTACAACCGGAACGCTGCCGCAATTCGCGCCATTCCAACCATCGGTCAAGTCGCCAGAACGGGAGTGAATGTTGGGAGGTATGTGAGCGATGCTCTCCGAATGCCAGCCCCCTACACTGACGAGTATCAGGGCTTGATGAGGGATCGAGCATCACAGGATGAATTCTTGAAAAACTTTTCAACTCCGGTGGTTTTTCCAGACTATTCCACCGCTCCCACTCAATACTGAAGTATGCCCCAGCTCGTCGATGTAGAGGGAATCGGACAGGTCGAATTCCCCGACCACTACACGCCTGCGATGATTCAGGACTACTGGAAGCAGAACTTCCAGCCCAAGCTCCAGCAGCAGAATCGCATTCAGGCGGGAATTGAGGCGGCCAACCGTCCCGAGGACACGCCGAACATGGATGCCTTGAAGTCCACCGCCCGGCAGATGATCGTGGACCCGGCCATCGACATTGGGCGCGGCGTCATTGGCGTGCCTGAAGCACTGGTCGGGCTGGCTGACATCCCCACGTTTGGCTACACGGGCAAGCTGCTGGAGAACATCCCCTATGGTCCGCGCTTCAGCGAAGCCAAGGACATCCTCGGGGAAGGTTACTCGCCCGAGCGTCGCCAGGCCATGCAGCGGGTGCAGGACGCGAAGGGCTTCTTCCCCACGCTGCAATCCATGGTCGAGAATCCTTCGACGCTGGTGGGCACCACGCTGGAAAGCCTGCCCTCCATGTTCGGCGGCGGGGCCGTGGCGCAGAAGGGACTGTCGCTGGCGGCCAAGCTCGGGCCGCGTGCGGCGGCATGGGCGGCTGGCGCATCCGCTCCGGTGGTGGCTGGTGCGGCTGGCGAGGCGGCGGTGTCCGCCGGGCAGACTGCCGAGCAGATTCGCAACGAGACTCCCAACCGGACGCTCTCATGGGATCAGGCCGGGCTCGCGCTGGCCTCGGGCGTGTTGACGGGTGGCATTGGCGTGGCGGCTGGGAAGCTCTCGCAGGCACTTGGCATCGAGAACCTACACACCTATCTCGCCCGAGGTGGATCGGCCACCACGGCCAAGAGCCTCAGTGAGCGCATCGCCAAAGGCATTGGTGGAGCCATCACGGAAGGCTTGTTCGAGGAGCTTCCGCAGAGCACCCAGGAGCAGATCGCCCAGAACATCGCCCTCGGGAAGGCGTGGGATGAGGGCGTTGGCGAGCAGGCCGCAGCGGGCTTGCTGGCGGGCGCGGCCATGGGTGGCGTGGCGGGTGGATTCGGGCCGGGGCATCATGCTGCGCCGGGACCGGTGCAGACTCCGCCGCCAGCGGGGAGTACGCAGGGGGCTCCGGTTGCGCCTGCTCCAACACCAACAGCTCCCGCAGGTGGACCGGCTCCATCACCTACACCCACACCAACGACTCCGAAGGCACCGCCTCCTTACGTCACCCCGCACATTGATCCAGCGGCCCCGCTTCCGCCTGTCTCGAAGACCCTGCTCAACACGGTTCCAATCCAGAACTGGGTGGACCCGAACAATGGCGTCCACATCCTCGCCCAGACGCCGGATAATCTCGCGGTTGGCCAGAAGGTCACGACGGTCACGAAGTCAGCCGGACAGGACAAGGCGGGAAATCCAATCGCAGTGCCGTTTGGTTCTACCGGAACCGTGGTCGCCAAGACGGGCCCGAAGTTTGACGGCAACCCGAATTCAACCGTCACGGTGCAGCTTACCAACGGGGACATCATCCAGAGCGGCTACCGTCAATTCGCCACCGCCGACCACTACACTCAGGCGCAGCAGCAGATCAGCGGCGCGAAAGGGAAGCCGTTCCCGTCCAACTTCAAGCAGCCAGCGAACACCATCGGACTGCCTCCCGGCATTGATCCCAACGCGCCGGTCACGACCCGCACTGCTCCGCTGACTGACTCCGAGGTACTGCTCGGCAAGATCGCTGCTGCTCGGGCTGCTGGCGACATCGTGCTGGCCCGCAAGCTGGCAGCAGAGCTGGATAATGTTCAGCCTCCTGTACAGCAGCAACAGCCCGCTCCGAAGAAGGAGCTTGCTCCCGCACCAGCTCCAATGGCTCCGCAGTCCTTCAGCGACGAGGACTTCTCCATGGCGGCCCTTCCTCCAGGGATGTCGTTCGCGGAGCCTGAGCCTGCTCCTGTTGCCGCGCAGCCTGCTCCTGCCCCCAAGCCTGCCGCACCTCCGCGCCTCTCACTTACCAATCCTGTCGCACCGAAAGCACCACCCAAGCCTGCTCCGGCTCCCAAGCTCTCCGTCCAAGAACGCCTTGGCCGGATGATCTCGACGCCGGGAGTCAAGGTGGTGGACCGTGCTAGTGCAACCGCTGGATATGGCGATCTTCGCAAGCGTGGTGGCATCACGATGGGAGTGGACACCCGTACTGGTGATCTGCTGCTCGACAAGCAGAACGTGCTGGACATCCACAGGGCAATCAGAGAAGGGCGAACTGACATTGCCGAGGCCATCATGGACCGGCTGGAGAGTGCTGCCGCGCACGAGAACATCCACAATCGGATTTACAGCAATGGAAAGTACAATCCTGCATTCGAGAAGATTGCTTCCGACCTGCTCAATGGAAATGCAGCCAAGAGCGTTGAGGAGTTTGTCCGCATTGGACTGAAGCACCTTCTTTCCATAGAGCATTACCGAAGACTGTTTGAGGAATCCGGTGTAATTCTTCATGGTGGTGAAAAGGGCCAGGTAAACAACTCGGACATTAACTACATCCTGAAACGTCCTGAAGGTGTTGCGCTTGCCCTGAATGAACTTCTCGCTGGTCACGGAAATACTCGCGGTGTGTGGACTGCTTCCGAGCACTCCAGATACAACGCCATTCGAGCGCAACTTCTCAACGAGATCGGAATCCCAAAGAGCCTCCGGCTCAATCCGGTCGAATTTCTCCCGAAGAAGATGGCTGAGTGGATGGCTGGAAGCGCGGCCCCCACCCGCCCGGAATCCTCCATGCCCGCCCGCGATGAGTTTCCGAAAGAGCCGATTGATTCCACGAATAAGTGGAAATATTGGTCAGAGAAAAAAGACTGGATTACGTTGAGGGTTTTTAACTCCAATCAATTCAGAACTCTATGGGGTCTTCTTAACGACACTGGAAAGAGACAGCTAATTCACGACACGAGGATTACTCAGGAAGAAGCTAAGAGAATCATATCGTCAGGAGGAGAACTAAGGACAAGATCGGAACTTCTGTTTCCAAGACATTGGTTTTCACGGGAAGCGATGGAGCCATTCCTGAATTCACCTCCAACAGTAAAAGAGTCGGGATTCTCAAGAGAAGCTCTCGGTGAATTCTTGGGTGCGGAATTATCAACTCCCAAGGAGAAGATTTCAACCCGCCCGGAATCCTCCATGGCCACGCGCACCCAGGCCCCGCTCAACATCCAGCGCGAGCCGGTAATCACGCCGGAGATTGCTGCCGCAGCGCAGGCGGCGGTGAATCCGCAGCCCGGTGTCCCGGAGGTGAAGCGCGTGGAGAATCCTCGGGCGGTGTTGGCGGGGGCGCGGAGGTTGTCGCTGACTAATCCGAATGCAGTGGCCGTGGTTCCGAAGCCTGAGCCGAAAGCAGTCACACAGACACCAACACCGGAAACCTTCAACTCGGTGGATGAACTGCTAGCCTTCCGCAAGAAGCGGCTGGCTGAAGAGGTGGCCCTGTACCGCCAGGAGATCGGGCTCACTCAGAAGGAGGCGCAGGAGCTTCACGATTTGGTGTTCCGGGAAGCCTCGACCAAGAAGTTTGAACAGCGTATCGGCCCTGAGAAGGCTGCCCGCATGGAGCAGTTCTTCGAGCACTCACCCTACAACAAGAAGGGCCACCCGTTTGAATTCTGGGAGGGTGACAAGCGACTCAACCCGGAAGAGGTTGCCAGCGAGAATCCTGATGCGCTTCCATCTGCGCTCATTTCAGCCGTCGTGCGTGGCGTCGATGAGCGCGTCACCAGTGACCGCTATATCAGTGCTGCCATTGCTGCCCGCAGGATGGCTGAGAATGGCATCACGAAGTCCGATCTGATCCGCGAGATCGACAAGTACACCACACGGGAATCTAGCAGCCAGCCTGACAAGATCGAGTTCGCCAAGACGATCACGGATCAGGTGGCCAGGTTCCTTGAGTCGGTGGGCGTGAACCTGCCGGATGGTGATCTCAAGAGGACGCCCAAGGTTGAGCAGGCGTCGGGGCGGTTGTCACTGACGAATCCGAAGGGGGTGGTGGCTCCAAAGGTTGAGCCAGCAGCACCCGTCGTGGACAAGACCGCCAAGTTCGATGCCGCGCTGAGTGCCGACAAGGCTGCGTACCGGGCAGAAGTTTACAAGCGTCCAGTTGAGCAGCAGCCGCCGCGCATGTGGTACGAGAATGAGGCGGCAAAAAGAGGGATTGGACCGGATGAGTTGACAGGTGATGAAATTCGCGGCTACCGGCAGCAGTGGGACAATGCCGTTAAGGCGGCGGTTTCGGCTGGCCGTCCCGTGTACGCCATCATGGAGAAGCCTCCCAAGAAGGGATGGGTTAAGCGCGGTGAAATTTGGTATCCACCGGAGGGTGCAAAGAATCCCCCGTTGACATCTGGCCCAGAACGGTCCACGGTGGGCCGCATGAATGAAGAACTCACTGCGAAGCCAGTTGAACAGATGTCTCCATCCGAAGCAGACGCCTTTGAAAATAAGCATGACGCGGATAAGAAAGCTGAAGCCTTGGAAAGGAATAAGTTCACTCCAGAGGACATCGCTTCCATTGAGCGCGATCTGAAATCTGATCCGAGGGGTGCTGTAATTCATCTTCGGGAAAGCGAAATCTGGTACTCGGTAAAAGAAAACGGAAAAAGGGTTAAAACCTTTTCCGTAATTGAGTATGGGATTCCCGGCACTGGATTCTACCAACGTGAAGCGAACGCTTCAGGATTGAACAGGGATCAGCTTTTGAAGTGGCTCAATGATCGGCATGAGTTCTGGAACAATCGTGGAACCTATGAGCTTTATGGCGAAGATGGACACGACTGGATTGTTAAGTCCGCTGTCTCTGAGAATAAACCCGTCAACGCCGCCGCCGTGGGCACCTATAAGATTTCCCTCCCCGCAGGCTACGTCCGTGAGGGTGATCTGTACGTGTACAAGCCGGAAGCCAAGCCCGCTGAACCCTCCCCCACCCCGCCCGCCACCCCCAAGGTGGTGACGCAGGAGATGGGAAATGAGGGGGGTTCTGCCGGGCAAATAAAGTCGTCAGGAATTGTAGGAATACATGGATCAATGGCTGTCGAGACTGAGCTTTTCAAGCTTGCCAGGGATGCAACTCCTGCGCACTCATGGGATCTCGGAACCGGAAGGAAGGTCATCTCTGGAAACGGTTTATACTTCCTGAACGCGCTTGACCTGTTCGAGAAAACCAAATCAATCGACATGGTTGCGGAGTATCTCAAGAAGATGGGTCTGAACCGAGACTACAAGACATTGCTTGAGTCGGTGGTGTCAAAATCGAAACCGCCTGAATACACCAAGAATCCAATCTCAGAAACAGTGTACCGTGGTGAAACCGGAGGAAGCGGGGAAGGCCACATCGGAACATCTGTAACCACTTCAGAGGACGTGGCTAAAAGCTACGGGAAGGTGTCGAAGTACAAGCTCGAAGCGGATGACGTGCTAAGGCATGACCAAATTGTTTCTGAAAACGATCTACTTGAGAGGGGGATGGATAAAATCACTGTCATAGGACTTCCAATAAAAATAACTGGAAGAGACGTGGTTGAATCGGTCACAAAATACCTCCGTGACAAGCATGGTGAAACCTCTCCAAAAGCTGTCGGTGACTATTTGAATGCGTTGGGATGGAAGGCTTACAAGCTGGCTCAACAGTCGTTTGTGTTCGACCGTAGCGTCCTAAAGCCTGAACAACCCTCCACCACCCCGGCTGCACCTCTCCCCCAGGGCGTCGCGCAGGAGGGTGCGCTCGGGAAAAATGTGGGGGCGCGTAAAGCGACTCCTGAAGGAATGAAGCGGGTGGGGGAAGCGCAGCAACGCCTGCGGGACATCATCAACAATCCTGACATTGTTGGTAAGCAGCGCGTGGACATGATCGCCAACGGGAAGCAGCTCATCGCATTCCTTCAGGCCAATGCTGATACCAGAAAGCCAATCAGCCAAGGAATTGAACATGGTGATGCGGTTGCCTACACCGGCGAGGATGCCCCTGAAGGATTCCGGTCGTTCATCTTCCTGGAAGGTCATCGGGCTGGTGAGTATGGCGTAGCGGCCACTCCTGAAAGCAGGGCTGCGACGACTGCCAAATCGAAGCAGGAATTCGCAGACCAACAGGCGGCGTTCAAGCGCGTTCGTGAATCTGGAAGTAGCGACCAGATGCCAGCGTCAAAGCCGGTGGCGGGGGAGGATTCTCGAAGGATGTTGACACGCGATGAGATTGCGAAGCTCACGAATCAGGAAGCTGAAAAAGCTGTAAATGAAAATCGCGCAAATATAAACCACCTGACCGACAGCCAAAAAAGATATGTGTTGAAGCAATCAGCAGATGCGATCTATGGGGCGGTTGATACGGAAGAAGAAGATCACCCTAAATCGCTCAAGAAACCCCTCACCACCGACGCCGCCACCCCCATGGTGGTGCCGCAGGAGAGTGCGCCCGTGAAGATGGCGGGGGTTCATGCTGAAGAGACAGTTGGTGGAACGCATTACCAGTACCGGCTCAAAAAGGATGGCGACACTCATAAGATTGAAGCCAGAATCGTGCGCCCTGATGGTTCATTCTCGGAGTGGGAGAGCGGCGGATTTGGGAGCGGAACCAACCGCTACGAAACCGCCTATCGATTTGTTGAGCGTCATCCTGATGCCACACTGCATGACTCAGCCTTCAAGAATGCCAAGACCGAATACCTTGAGCGCAAAGCCACGCGGGAAGCTGCTGAAGCAAAGCAAAAGGCGGAAGCGGAGGCTGAGTCCAAGCGCCGTTCTGATTACGACGCCGAGGTGGACGCAACTGAACTGCCAAAGGCTGAGAAGAAGAAAATCCTAACCACCAACAGGGATGGAGGAAAGACGGAAGTTGACGCCACTGTTTATGGAGGAATCGCAATCATTCCTACTGGAAACAAGACTGGACCATACAAGTTCAAGATCACTCATGTTGCGAGCGGCCTTGGGCTTGGAAACGATCTGAAGATTCCAACCCTCGCGCAGGCCAAGCAGTTCATCAAGGCGCTCATCCATTCTAGCGCTGACCTCACGAAAGCATCGCCTTCCAATGAAGACTTGATGCGGATGTCGGAGGCAAAGCGGGCGATGTTCTCCGAAGATGTCACCGGATTCGATAGGTCTGGAAAGCCTAAGATCGTGTCAAAGGCCGACAGGTCGCCTCCAAAGTGGTACGAATCCTCAAAGCCGGAACCAGTTTCAAATGAACCGGCTCCGAAACCGCAGATCAACGACCTTATTCCGCAGGTAAGCGATGAGGTGACATGGAGGACCGGTGCCGGAGACATGGCTCGCGCTACCGTGCAGCAGATTACGAAGATGGTGAACGATCAAGAACCGATGGCTACTGTGGACTGGTTTGGTAGCAAGCGTGTGCCAATCTCCCAGCTTGAGATCGTTAAGAAATCTTCCCGAAGGGTTGCTGAAGAGCAGCGGACTTCAGCTAAACCTCTCACCACCGACGCCGCCATCGCTGCCATCGACAACCTCCAGAAGAAGCTCAAGGGAAAAACCTTCTCGGACCCGTTCCTGTCCACCGTCTGGGGGCCGGTCGCCCTGCAAGTCGCCAAGCACATCCTCCGCGCTGGGG
>Ga0194042_1000084_pt1 | contig 26746 bp, 7 predicted proteins | sample JunL4412m_MetaG_FD_148974 | JGI IMG/M metagenome (GOLD analysis project Ga0194042, IMG submission 148974) | Anoxic zone freshwater microbial communities from boreal shield lake in IISD Experimental Lakes Area, Ontario, Canada - Jun2016-L442-12m | ecosystem: Environmental > Aquatic > Freshwater >...
ACCATGGAACGCGAAGTTGCCGTGGATATGCGAATCGTCGCGGGTGTTTTCGATGTCGCCGCGCCGGTTGCGCAGGAGTGCCGTCCAATAATTCGCGAACGTGTCCGCATAGTCGGTGCTTTCCAAAAGTTGATCGATCCATTTCGACCGTTTGGTCGGTGAAGTGTCCGCGAGAAAGCGTTCGGCTTCTTCGACAGTCGGCAGACGCCCGGCGACGTCCAGCGTGACGCGGCGGAGGAATGTTGAATCGTCGCTCAACTTGGAGGGCGGCATGCCCACCTCTTTGAGTCGGTTGAAGATTTGAGTGTCGATGTAGTTCGCGACAGGAGGAAGATCGGTGACGGGTTGGCCGAGCGGCACAGTGGCGCGGAAGACAGCGACTTTGTCCTGATAGCGCGCCATGATGGCGACGTCGCCGCTGGCCCCGGCCCCGGTTTGATTCGTGATCGATACGACGCCACGCTCATCGACGAACGCGAGGCCCTTTGTGTTCGGTTCGATAACGGTTTGGGCTGTGACATCGACTTTCTTTCCGTCTGAGAAAATCGCGTTGACGACGATGGGAACCGACTCGCCTTTTTTCATCGTCCGAACCGGCGGCACGACTTCGATGGTGACGAGCGTTGCACGCTTGGGGTCTTCCACATCGTTCGGCATGCCTTGGGCAATCCAGCGCCGCAGCAGCTCGTATTGAGGCGTCCCCGGTTCAATGCGCTTCCCGCCCCCGTGTGGGACTTGGCCTGAGCCTTTGGTTAAAAGGAGGCTGGCTTCAGGAGCGGACGGAATGATGCGCCGACCGCGTTGTTCGTAAACGAGATGCTCGTAATCTTCCTGCGGTTCAAATCCGAACAAGGAGAGTTTGAAACCGTTTTGGCCGGTCGCTTTGCCGTGGCAACCACCCGCATTGCAGCCGACTTTGGTCATCGTTGGAACGACGTCGTTGACGAAACTGACCGGAACGGATGCAGCTGTTTCCGACGGCGAACTCGGTTCGGCTGCTATGGCGCTTGAAACACCAACAGCCCAGAGCACGATCACTAAAAGGAGTGAGGCGGATAGGCGCATAGGCAGCGAGTTGGCGAAGTACGTGGGTAACGTGGGCTTCATATGACATGATTTCCGTAGGGCGGACATCAGTCGCCGCCCAGTTTTATACTCTTCACGTGATGCACCAAAGCCGTCGGCGCAACCGCCTACTGGTATCTACACTGAAAATGCCGTCAGGGCATTCAGAAAGTCAGGGATAAAATTAAAAAATGAGCGCCAATTTAGGGCTTAAAGCGATAGTATTAACGGTGCCCCGTCGCACGGGGTCGAATCGAATTCGTTAAATTCGGGCCGTCTTCGCGCAGTAAACCGTGGTGGATAGGAGTCGTAAATCGATATTATCGGTATTTTTCATGCAAACCTTTTGGGTTCTGTACGCACTCATGATAAAAGGGCTTGCAGGAAACGAAAAAAGCCTGTAAAAGAAGAACTTCAATCATTCGGTGTTGAATCCGCTGTTTAAGCAGGAGAGTCACATGGTCGTATCATCTATAGTCAAGCGCATGGCACGCCAGTTGAGTCGTAAGGTGATGCAATGCGTTACGGTCATAGGTAACTACAGCGTGGAGCGAGTCGATCAATTCACGAAACGATGCCGCTTTGCCGCTGTTCTTTTGGCCGTGATGATGGTGGCGCTTCCTGTGATCGCTGAAGAGCGCGTGACGATCAGTGGCAGCACCCGCCCAATTAAGGCCGGGATGGCAGTACGAGGGGCCATAACGGCTGACGAAATGGCGTCAACGATGCGATTTTCCGTGTCGTTGAAGATGCGTAATTTCGAACAGTTGCAGGCGCGCGTGGCCCGTGGTGAGCAGATCAAACCCGCTGAATTGGCTGCGAAATATTACCCGTTGGCAGCGGATCACAAAGCCGTTTGCGATTGGCTGGTTTCGCAAGGATTTGAACTCACAGAAAACGATCCGTCTCACATCAGTATCTTTGCAAAAGGCACTGCTAATCAAATTCAAAAAGCCATGCAGGTTTCGTTCACAAAAGCTGCAGATGCAAAGAAAACGTATATGTCAGTGACCAGTGATCCCAGCCTTCCCGCGACGATCGCCGGACTCGTTCTTGGCGTCAATGGTCTTCAGCCTCACAACCATATGAAGGTAGGTCCGGGTATCGCGAATGCTAAAAATAAGAAACCCATGACGGCCAACGCCGCGCCGTTTTTCCCCAGTGAAATCCTGAAAGCATACGGTTACACAGGCTTGACTTTGACCGGTGCGGGTCAGACCATTGGAATTGTGATTGATGCCGCGCCGAACACCGCAGATTTGGTATTATTTTGGACACAGGCAGGTGTACCGCAGAATCTTAACAACATTTCATTTATCAAGGTCGCAACGGGTCCCAATACGGCGCCTTCAGGCGAAGAGTCGTTGGACACGGAATGGGCCAGCGGCATCGCCCCCAACGCAAAAGTCAGGGTCTATATCAGCGATGATCTTTCAGATCCCAATCTCGACCTATGCTATGCGCGAATTCTTCAGGATATTCCTTCGACGCCAGGTATGAATCAAATTTCACTGAGTTATGGCCTGAGTGAAGATGACACTGCGAAGCAACAAATGATCACGGATGCTCAATATTTCGCCAGCATGGCCAGTCAGGGCGTAACGGTTTTCGTTTCCAGTGGCGATGACGGATCCTATCCGCCAGATAGTTTTTCCCTTGCAGTAGCCTCTCCGTCGAATGATCCCAGTGTGACGTCTGTAGGCGGAACGTCTATCGTTTTGAATACTGTAACCGGATTAGTCCAATCTGAAGCCGCGTGGAATGGCAGCGGTGGCGGGACAAGTAAAGTATTTCTTCGCCCGTCGTGGCAGACTGGAAGCGGCGTTCCATCCGGAACGTATCGTCTGAACCCGGACGTTTCAGCGCCCGGTGATTCTCTGACTGGCGCACTTGTCGTGCTAAATGGCCAAAGTATGACCATCGGAGGCACGTCGTGGAGTGCGCCCACATGGGCCGGATTTGCAGCGTTGCTCAACGAAGCTCGAACAAATGCCAATCTACCTCCGCTCGGATTGCTAGGACCGAAGATTTATCCGCTGATCGGAACCGCTGCATTCCGCGATATTACAGTCGGCAGCAACGGCGCTTATAACGCCGGACCGAATTACGATCTGGTGACCGGTATCGGTGTTCCAAATTTGGCGAATTTGTTGACATCACTCACGCCATCCGTCACTCCGCCCGTAATCAATTCTCAAAACAATGTGGCCGGCAACAATGTCAACGTAGACCCCAGTGCAGTGACACATCATTCATCCTGTGTCGCAATCAACCCGGCGAATCCGAAAAATGCGGTCTGTTTCTCGGCTCTGGCTCAGAACAATGGCGGGCTTGCCGTCGGTGTCAGTTCCACGCGCGGCGTGTCATGGGTGCATCGCCACATTGCCGATGGTTCTGATGCTTTTCCCGTCGCTGGCGGTTCGCCGTCCTGCGCGTTCGATGATTTTGGGAACTTGTACCTTGCTTATGCCAATAACGGCAATACGCAAATTGTGGTGTTAATGAGCACAGATGGTGGAAACAGTTTCACGTTGGCCGGGTCGTTCTCCGGTACAAATTTGGGTCAGCCGAGAATCACAGCCGGACCAGACACGTTTACATCAACCAATGGTGGGCAGGCGGTTTGGGTTGGTTATTATGATGGAACGAACGGTTCGATCTTTGTTTCAGGCGCGCCGATATTGTCGTTGGGACCGGTACTGCCGCTGGCGTTCACGAACCCGTTAGGAGTGACCGGAACTGATGTGTCCGTTGTGGGTGATTTAGCGGTTGATCCTGACGGGCAGGTTGTTATTTCATTCCAAAAGGCGGATCAAATTTTTACGAGCGTCGATCAGGATGGACTGGGGACACAAGCGAATTTCTCGAACCCCAATCTGGTGAATTTTACCAATGTACTGGACGGCAACACTTACCCAGCACAGGCTGCCATCGGTATCAACGCATCACCGGGGCTGGCGTTTGATCGCAGTGGTGGTCTCTTCAACTACCGCTTATACATTGTGTATGTGACCGAGCTCAGCGTCGGCAATGACGACACGAATGTGGTTGTGTGTTACTCCGACAATCATGGACTGTCGCCTTGGAGTACCGAAAAGATTGTCAACGATGGCACGTTAAAAACAGACGGTTCTGAGACTACCACACAATTCTTCCCGCGCATCGCGGTCGATCAGGTGACCGGCTATGTCGCCGTTTCATATTACGATTGCCGTAACGACTTCGGACAGGGTGGGGCGGGTGACACGAATTTCATTTATAACGACGATACGCAGTTTTACGCCAACATCAGCTTCAATGGAGGCGCATCGTTCAACCCGGAGATCGACCTCTCACCTGTGGGAGCCGTCGAAATTGGAACTACGGTGACGATTACGACCTTGCAGCCGCATGGTTTTTCTGTGGGAACATTGGTCGAAATTCAAGGGGTTGAAGTATTTGAATACAATGGGTCGTTTACCATTACTTCGGTTCCTTCCACAACGACATTTACGTACACGTTGACCGTGACCGGATTGGCAGCGTCAGGCAGTTTGGATACGTCGAACTACGCGATTGCAGCTCAGCCGATTCGGTTGAGCAAAGGGACGTCGAATGCTGAGAGTTCGAATGCTAAGAGTCCGTTCGCGGTTGATTTCGGTGACTATTCAGGGTTGGCTTTTGTAAATGGTGCGTTCATTTCGTCGTGGAGTGACAATTCGAACAGCACGAATGACAACCCGTCCGGAAATCTCGGCAATCTGCAACTGTATACGAACACGACGACCGTCACACCCAATCCGGGAACGCCAGCGACAGGCGCGAGCAAACCCGACTTGCGCGTCTTCCGTATAAACATACCCGTTAAGCCGGTGGCCGGGCATCCGTTTAAAGTGGTGGCTACGATTTTCAATGCTGGTGGGTCTGACGCGGGTCCTTTCACGGTCAGCGCGTTCAGTGCTCCGGCTTTTGTAGGGTTTCAGGATTCGACGCAGAGCGATTTCTCAGTTACCGATCCGTCAACGTTGAAACGGGTGGACAATCAGGCCGTGTTGGGACTCAAATCCGGTGCGACAATCAATGTGAACTTGACCATGGAGTATGACTACGCTGGAGATCAAATTGTTGCCGTATTAGTTGATTCTCAGCGCAACATCACGGAAACCAATGAGTTGAACAACTTGTTGACTCAGCGACTGTTGGTGCTGTCTCCCGGAAAAGATATTGCCGTCCGCGAGTGGCTTGATCCGATTACACTGCAGGATTATCCTCAGTTTGTGACGTCAGGACCCGGAAACGGAATCGATGCGCATTTCGATTTCACGCTGGTGAATTTAGGTACGCGCAACACGGGCAATTTCACGGTCGGCGTGTATTACAACCGCGCGACACCGCCACTGCCCACCGATACTCCTGACACCACCATCGCCATCGCGTCGATGGCGCCTGGAACCTTCTCCGCTCAGGCGTTTGACTTGCCGACACAGACTACGCCACGTGGAGGTCGTGCTTGGATATTCGCAAATTACGCGGGTGTCACAACAGAGTTGGTTACGACCAATAACGTCGCGTCCGCTGTTTGGGGAATTCAGAACACACCGCCCGTGATCAATCCGAGTATCCCTCTGACTGCAACTCCGAGCACCGCCGATGTGGGTGATAAGGTTACGTTTACGGTTGCAGCAATGGATGATAATGGCGATCCGTTGTTCTACACCTGGAATTTCGGTGACGGCACATTCGCCAGCACGACGGTCCCGACGGTCACACATATTTACGCGGCTCAGGGAACTTACGTGGCAACAGTGACGGTCTCCGACGGTCCGTTCTCGAATGTCACGTCAACCGCGACGGTCACGATTTTTGATGCTCAGAAACTTGACTTGGGCTTCGTGATTTCGAATACCGGATACATTAAATTGCAGGTCCCGTCACCGTTTGGTTCATCCAAGGCGACGATTCTGACATTAACCCAAAATGCAACAGACGTCACCGTGACGACCGCTCAACCACACGGCTATCTCGTCGGGCAGCCTGTCACGATTTCGAAAGCTTCGGTCCGAGGGTATAATGGCTTGTCCGTCATTCTGTCGGTGCCATCGCCAACCACGTTTACAATCGCGAAAAAGCCGGGCCTGTCAAATGCGGTGGGTGGCATTGTGACGCCGCTTCGAATGTCTATTAAAACGAATATCATTCAGACCAGCCCGATCGGTCAGAACGTTGCGTTTAAGAACCAAATTCTGTCAGGTATTCCGGGTGGCCCGAACACCTATACATTTACGATTGAATACATCGTGGCGAAGTATCACTTGGTCCAGCGCATTCGGTACTCGTACACGGTGAAAACGAACCCGTAACTCATGCCACAAGCGATTGCTAAATTGATGCAGGAAAACGGAGCTTCGGCTCCGTTTTTCGTTCGATGTTTCAGGAGCTGCTGCACGATTGCCGCCGTTCCAAATTGTTAGACACGCAAAGGTTGATGGCTTCTTCCATTGCGGACTTGCCGAATATCTCCTATATATAGTGAAAGCTTATGATGTAGGATTGATACGGGTTTGGAAGTCTCTCTCCCGGTGCTGAGAGTCTTATTCGAAGAAGGAAGTGCGATGACACCAGGCCTGGCTTTGCTGCAGCGGTATCTCCTCGAAGGCAGAGTGCTCCGTTCGTACATGTTCGGCGGCAAACCGTTGGACGATGTCTTGAACGAGCGTTGCCTTGATTGTTTCGACATTCAATGCCAGCGTGTATTCCGCGAATTGGAACTCCACACGCGCAACATTGAGATTCCTGAAGACGAATTGACCGCCGTCAATGATGTCCGAGAAGCGGCGTACCGAACAGCTCTTGCGTTCAGCACATCGCCTGAAATGGCGACCGCAATCTGTGACGATTTCGAGCTGTTGGGGGCGTCACTTGCAGCTGGATACAACGACCCGTGGCTCAATGGTCTTTGGCTGTCCTATCGAGCCGGAAAAATTCCGCAGGGCGAATTGGAAATGGCTGACGGGGCACTCGAAGATTTGATCGATTACTAATGTGCGGAATGCCCGGAACATATTACGCATTTTTTATCGCAAAAATCTTCTCGACCGTATCCCGGCGATAATCAAAAATCATTTCAAGTTGTCGACGGACCAGCAGGGCGTGGCCGAGCATCCCCGCAGGACCGAATGGCAGGCGGTAACGAACTTGGTCGATCATCGCCACGCCACCGTCACGCGCTTCAAATGTGTGCAGATGGTGCCAGAGAATGTAGGGTCCGCGCACTTGTGTATCGACGAAACAAACGCCCGGTTCCCAGCGTTCGATCAAGGTCCGCCATCGGTATTTCACCCCGAACCAGCGCAGGGTGTAATCGATGGTCGTCCCGGCACGAATGACATCCGGCTCCATCGCGACGATGTTGAAATCGATCCAAGGCGGCGTGATGCGGGGAAGGTTGTACGGGTCTTCGAAAAACGCAAAGACGGTGTCGAGGTTAGCTGGAATGAATTGTTCGCGCTCTAGTACATACTCCGGCGCACCAAACGCCAGTAATCGATGCATGATATTTCTCCGTAAAGATACGGTTCAATTGTAGTCCGGAATTCATGAGAACTCAAATCGTTCGATTCTCGCTTTATCAGAGCGCTCGTTTATGCTAAACGCTTAACACAGAATTTGCAGAGTGATTGTCATCCCGGAGATGCCCCATGTCCGCGCGTCTGTTTTCGATCTTGTCGGTCCTGATTCTCATCGGCTCATCCGCATTGGGCGCGGACGCTCCGAAACCTCCGCCGCCGCCTCTCGCCAAAACGCAACTCATCACGCTTCCAAACGGCGCGTCGCATGATGGCTGGCTGGCGTTTGTTCAAAACGATTTTGCCGCCGCAGAATCCGGATTCAAGAAAGCGCTCGACGCCAATCCCAACGACATCGACGCGCTCGAAGGTCTGCGCTGGACATTCGTGTCGCTGGCTCGTTACCGCGATGCGCAGGCGATCAATCTCCGGATGCTCGATGCGGCCAAAGCGGTCCCATTGGGCAGTCTTTTTGCGCAGCGCTGCACGGAGGCGTTGAATTTTGTCGAGAGCCGCGCTGAGGTATCCGCCGCGTTTCAAAAAATTGAGCCGACTGCCGCGCCGGTTGTGGGCGCGTTGCTTCGAGATGAATTGGCGTTCCTCCACGTGCAGGCAGGCCGCTATGAAGAAGCGCGCAAAGCAATCGAAGGAAATGGCTACGTCGGACGCTGGATTTTCGCAGCCGGGCCGTTCGGAGAAAAGGATAAGAGCAACACGATCGAGCGCCGCTTCGCGCCTGAACGGCCACTCACGTCGCTCGATTTCAAAGACGAAAACGGCGTGGCGGTCAAGGTCGCACGCGATCCCGTAAATTTGGATCGCGACCTCGATCTCGATTCAATTTTTCGGGACACGGGTGGTCGTGGCGTTTTTTACGCGATGGCCAATTTGAATAGCAACGAAGACCGTGACGTGATTTTGATCATCGTCGCCGATGCGCCGAACCGCGTTTTTCTCCGAGGAATGCCGATCGCGTCAGAGCCTGACGAAGAACGCTTCCGTCGCCAAGGCGGGCAGTTGTATCGCGTCCGGCTGACCAAAGGCGCGAATCCGATTCTGCTCAAATTGATGGGACTCAAGCCAATTATCGTCCGCGTATGTGGCGAGGATTACGGTCCCGTCGCAGGCGTGAAGGCCGAGGGCCTTTCGGACAAATCATTAGCCGCGCACGAAACGTCTTCAGTGCGCGGTGTGCTGTTCTCTGAAAAAACCATCGGTTCATCCGCGATGCATATGCTGAAACGCCTGTCAAATGGTGGCGGGGTTGAGGACAAGGATGAGGCGAAAGGGATCGACGCGAAACGACAGTTGCGAACGGTCGCGCAGGGTGGGCCGATGACGCTGCCGGAAGCCTTGTGGCTGGATCTGACCTTGCAGCGCGAAAACGATCCGGTGGCGCGCGAAGCGTTGTCGCATCGGTTGACTGAAGCGTTTGGCGACAGTGTCGGTGTGCTTGATATCGCTGCCGCAATTCTGGGATCCGCCGGGATGACTCAGGGCAACAACGATGCGCGTGAAAATGAAGACGCGCGCCGTCTGCGAGAAAAAGCATTGAAGATTTTTCCGACGAGCCAGCAGCACATGATTGCGCTCGCTGATTTTTTCCGGACTCACGAATTGCCGGATCAGGCGTTTGAACTCTCTAAAAAATGTGCGGAAGCGCATCCAGAATCAGCGTTCGCACAGGCTGATTTGGGGCACGAATATGTCCGGAAAAAGTTCCTCGTTGCAGCCGAGAAATGTTTTGAAAATGCAGCGCGATTGGACAATGCGCAGCTTCGGCAACTCGCCGAATTTCATGAGTATTTCGGAGTCCGAGCCAAGGGTCGCGAGTTGCGTGAAAAGATGCGCGTGCTGGGATTGATGAATCAGGACGAGTTGTTCGGGAATGCGCTGGTTCGCGAGGACTATCCTGAAGCGGAACGGATGCTTTCGGTGCAAGCGAAATGGCAGCCAGAACGCCGTGATGAAATCGACGAGCGGCGTGCGATGCTCGCTGTGGCCAAAGGTGATTTACAGGCGGCATATACGATTCGAAAAGGGCTGTATGAAGCGCAACGTGTTCGGACAGGAAAGCCCGCGCAACCGGCGCAGTTGGTCGATCTCGCCTTGCGGCTAGGCAAGCAGGAGGAGGCGAACACACTGCTCACCGACTATCTCGCGAAGCATCCGAATGATTTTGAAACGCGTCGGCGTCTCCGCGATTTGGCCGGCAGCGACGCGAAACAGTGGTGGACGGATTACGACGTAAACGTCTCGGACATCAACACGGCGAATTTTAACAACGAGCATTATCCTTCGGCGAATCATGCATGGATTGTGGATTTGATGGTGACCAAAATCATGCCTGATTTGTCGCGCGAATCGTACGTCCATATCGCCCAAAAAGTGCTGAATTTAAAAGGTATCGGCGAGCTTTCGGAAGTGCTCGTACAAGCACAAAAGCAGGACATTGTTTACATCCGGACGCTGAATCCCGACGGCAGTGCGTACATGCCGCAGAACGTTCATAATTTTAATCTGGCTCAAACCGCGAGCCTTTATAAGGTCGGGCCGGGATCGATTTTGGAGCATGCGTATCTTGAGCATCTCGATGCAGACGAAGACGAGCCGCGTTTTACGATGGCATTTAATTTCAACGCCATCGATGCGCCGCGCGCGGTCTCGCGCTGGGTCGTGATGGTGCCGGACGAGCTGAAAGACACGCTGGACATTCAACGCATTCGTCCGGAATTGCTCGACGAAAAAATCCTTCCGGGGCCGAAGGGCTTCACGATTTATCAGTGGACGAACAAGCAGATCGAAGGCATTAAAGCCGAACGTTTCATGCCGCGCGAGCAGGATCAGGAAGTTATTCCGGTCGTGGAGATTCACACCCGCGACAATCCGGTTCGGGCAGGTGGATTTATGCTGCGCCATCCGCGCGATCAGATTCCTGCGGAGGCTAAAGTAAAGGCCCGTGAAATTGCGGCTCAGATCAAAGCTCTGCCTGCCGCAAAAGGCCGGTTCGAATCCGCGATCTTTGAAGGCATTGTGTATTGGGTGCGGGATAATATTGACTCCGGGAACGACTCGCGAACGCTCGATGACGTGTGGTTTTCGAAAAAGGGTAGTGGCCCACAGTTGCAATTGCTTGCGCGCGAAATGGCCAAGAGTGCCGGGTTGAATGTGAGTAGCGCGGTATTGAATGGGAGCTATTTGCCCGGGCGCGTGTGGCACACGAAGAATGCGAAGAAGCTGTGGGAGCCAGCACAGTTGACAGCGTTCGGAACGGGTGGATCGATGTTGGTCCTTGAACCAGTGTTGGGGAACGAACGCTGGGCGCAATTCCCGGGAAGTGGGGCGCGACCTCGATTCTTCTCGCCGTTCGACATCAGTGCATTTCAACCGGGCGCACTGGCGTTGGTTACGGGCGAACAGGGAGTGCGGATCAAACGGGTGTTGGGTGATCGGTTGGGACTGGTTCCGTTCAAGCAAAACGTCCGCGTGTCGCTCGATGCAAAAGGGTCGGCCTCGACATCAAACACGGTGCAAATTTTTGGACTTCAAGCCGGAACATTCCGTGAGGCGATGAACGATCCGAGACAGAAAGAACAAGTCCGCGAATCGCTCGCGCGGCGCATGTGGCCCAAGCAGAAGCTGACGAGTTTTCAGGCGGTCAACGAAGCGGACACAGAAAAGCCGCTCGGCTTTAATTTCGTCGGACAGATCGATGCGCTGGCGGAACCTGCGGATGGCGCATTCTTTTTGCCGCCGTTTCCAGACGCGCCGCGTTTGCTGGCGTTGCGTGGGCAGGCCGCGCGGGAGAACGATGTCGTGATCCAGGAAGATTTGAGTTTCTCCGAATTCGATCGCGCCATCGAATACCACGCGCCTGAAGGTTTCGCGTGGACGGAAGTCCCGGACGATTTGTTTATTTGCACTGAGTTCGGATTTTACGCAGCGGATTTTAATGTGAATGGCCGCGTCTTGTATTGCACGCGATCGTTCCTGACCCCGGCCCAGCGCGTTACGCCGGAAAAGTACGCGGAGTTGTTGAACTACTTGAAGCAGATTGCCGAACATGCAAGCCAGCGCGTGGCGTATGCGCCGGTCAACGCGAAGTCGTTCGGTGGGCGCGTGAAAGATATTTTCTCGCCGGGATATGCGTCGTCGGGCGAGGAAAAATCGGTGTTAGATGCGAAGAAAAAGAATAAGTAGGGCGGGGGATAGAACGGGCTAAAATCCCGTTCTACGATGTGCGAGTCTTGTCAAAGTGGAACGGACTTTTAGCCCGTTCTTTTATTTAGGGCTTCGGTGTTTGCAACGTGTGGAAACCGGAGATGATGGTCGCCGAGACGTAACTGATTGGATCGCGAACGCCCGCTTCGCGGAAGCCTTTCAAGCGAATTTGGCAGGAGTCGCATTTACCGCACGCGCGGCCGCTTGATTCCGGATCGTAGCACGAACTCGTCAGCGAGAAGTCCACGCCGAGGTCCAATCCACGGAGTATGATTTGCGACTTCCGCCACGTGATCAGGGGTGCGTGAATTTTGACGCGCTGCTTGCCTTCGACGCCGGCTTTCGTCGCGAGGTTGGCCATACGTTCGTACGACGCGATGTACTCCGGGCGGCAGTCGGGATAGCCGCTGTAATCGAGCGCGTTGACGCCGATGAAAATGTCGGAGCATCCCAGCACTTCCGCCCACGCGAGCGCGAATGATAGGAAGATCGTATTGCGCGCCGGGACGTATGTGATCGGAATGCCCAGCGACATTTCGCCGGACGCGCGATTCTTGGGGACATCGATGTCGGCCGTCAACGCGGAGCCGCCGAAGACGCGCAGATCGACGTCGGTGATCACGTGCTGCACGACGCTCTGCTGGTGTGCCACGCGCGCGGCGCATTGCAATTCCTGCGCGTGGCGCTGCCCGTAGCGAAAGCTCATCGCGTAGACATCGAAGCCTGCGTTTTTTGCAATCGCCAACGCGGTCGCGGAATCCAAACCTCCGCTCAATAGCACGACGGCCTTGTTCGTGTCGGACATTCTTGTTCCTCGAAATTGATAGACCCTTTATAATCCGGTATCAGCCGCCAGTCGAGATTTTTTCGGAGCCGAATCGCCGGGACGCGTTACACTTGTGTTCCAACAGGAGACGCCATGCGTAACACGATTCGCGATATTTTGAAATTGAAGCAGGACGGAATTTCGTTTCCGGTTCTGACGGCGTACGATTATACGTCCGCTAAAATTCTGGACTCCGCCGGGATTCCGCTGCTGCTCGTCGGCGATTCGCTGGGCATGGTCGTGCATGGTCATTCGAGCACGTTGCCAGTGACTCTCGACATGATGATTCTGCACAGCGCCGCCGTCGCGCGCGGATCGTCACAGGCGTTGATTACAATCGACATGCCGTTCGCGACGTATTCTCCGAACGATCTGCCCGGGACGTTGCGCAACGCGTCGCGGGCGATGATCGAAGGCGGAGCGCAGTCAGTCAAAATCGAAGGCGGCAAACGCATGGTGCCGGTCGTCCAGGAACTTGTTGGGACGGGCATTCCGGTAATGGGACACCTGGGGCTGACACCGCAATCGGTGCATCAATTCGGCGGGCACCGGGTTCAGGGAAAAAGCAGCGAGGCGCAGGAGCAGATGATGGCAGACGCGCAGGCGCTCGAAGCTGCTGGAGTGTTCGCAATCGTGCTCGAATTAATTCCCAGCGAGTTGGCCGAGCGAATCACGAACGCGCTGAAGATTCCAACAATTGGAATCGGAGCCGGGCCCCATTGTTCGGGGCAGGTGCAGGTGTTTCATGACGTATTCGGACTGTATGAAGATTTCGTCCCAAAACATGCGAAGCGCTATGCAACGATGGCTGACACGATGCGTGAAGCGACGAAGAAATTTGCCGAAGAAGTCCGAGCTAAGCAATTTCCGCTGTGAAGATGGATTGAGAATTTGAAGATGATCGAGAGCTATTGATCAAAGCGTAGCGATAAAAAAGACGGCCTTGTAAGGCCGTCCTACTTTCGAACACGTTATTTTAATGGGCCGAATGAGTGGTTGACTTGAAATGTCTATCACTCATCCGGCCTGATTTGTTTTACTTCTGCAGGACTCCAAGGACGTTGATCTTGGAATTGTAGATACCTGAGAGATTGCTCGCGTATCGCTTGCCGTTCACGGTCACTTGTACTCCGATGCCCGAAATGGATTGGTTGGAGATGTTCGCGTTGACGAACATAGCGAACTTCTTCTTGAATTCTTCTTTCGAAATCTTCAAGGTTAGAATTGTGTTTGAACCAATGTTCTTGGTCTGAACAGCGCGGGTCGATGTCTTGAAGGCTCCATTCCCATCGAACGTTCCAGTGACCTGCAATCCGGCGACTTGGATGCTGAACGGCTTGCCCGCGATTGCTGTGCGGCCCGGCAACCCGTTCAACTGAACGACCAACGTCAACGAATCCTGGGGCGTTTTATTGAAGATTCCTTTGACGATCAAGAGCGTACAATTGAGCGGTAACGCGTCAGGTGTTCCGCCATCGACACCGTTCGACGTCGATGTCGTGCCAGGGAACGGATTGGCGACTACAACTTGCTTGCGGCAGTTGCCATCACTATCGGTCACCAAGGCTGTCACGAAGTACAGACCCGACGCGGCGTACGTATGGGAGACGGACACGCCTGTACCGAATGCGCCATCACCGAATTGCCAGACAATGTTGGTGATCGTGCCGTCTTCGATGTCGCTGGCCGTGCAGACGAAGTCGTACTTCAAATCAATGCCGCGATACGTGACACTCAATTGCGGCGGATTCTTGATGGCTGGGGCTAGAGAATCGCAGTCGGCGGGCTGGACCGTTTGAACCAACGTCGCAACCACTTGGTTACCGCAGTCGTTGGTGACAGTCAGCGTGACAGTGAAGACGCCAGGAAGTGCGAAGGCGTGGACCACGGTCGAGCCTGTGCCAGTCGTACCGTCTCCGAAATTCCACGAGTAGGTCAACGGGCGGTTTTCCGGATCAGCGGCGACATCGGTGAACGTGACCGGCAAGCCCTGAAGCGACGGATTCGGTGTCGCCATCGGGAGCGACGTGATGACCGGGAACGGACACGGCAACGGAACGACCGTGACCGAGCTGGTGTTGTTTGCTGGGACGGGGTCGATGTTATTGTTGCCAGTCACCGTGGCGGTATTGACGATGTTTTGGCCGGATGTACCGACTTGAACTTTGTCAACAATGGTCAATGTCACCGAGGCGTTGAGCGCCATGGCTCCGATGGTCCATGTACCAGGGTTGCTGACGTACGAACCTTGTGACGGGATGGACGAGACGAACGTCAGGCCAGCTGGGATTGCGTCGGTGATGACGACGCCCGTCGTCGCGCTCGGTCCATTGTTCGTCACTGTGACCGTGTAGGTAATATTTGCGAGCAATTGAGGCGCGGCGATATCGACCGTCTTGACGACTTGAATGTCAGACGTCGGGATCAACGTATCGGTATCGGTCGCCGAGTTATTACCCGGCGTCGGATCAGTGGTGCCAACCGGCGCGGTGACGGTTGCGGTATTCGATAACGTGCCTGTTGCGCTGGGGCTGATCAAGGCTGTTGCCGTGTAGATGATCGTACTGCCGGACGGCATGTTGACAATGTGATTGATGTTGCCTACACCGCTGGCTGGGTAGCCGGAGGAACCGTTGATACCGACGGTTGTGTAAGAGATGTTGCTCAACGTCGCCGGGAAAATGTCAGCGATGACGGCACCGATGACGTCGCTGGGGCCTGCGTTGAAGACGGAGATTGTGTAGGTCGTATTCGTGCCTGGAATGGCGGTGGCGACACCGTCGGTCTTGGTGATGCTGAGATCGGCGCGCGGTGTGAGCGTGTCGATGTCGGTACCGGTGTTGTTGCCAGGCGTCGGATCGTTGGTGCCGACAGGCGGCGTGACGGTGGCGGTGTTGGTCAACGTACCTGTAGCCGACGGTTGGATGAGGGCTGTGACTGTATACGTAATTGTGCTACCGACGGGCATGTTGACGGTGTCATTGATGTTTCCATTGCCGCTGGCAGTGAAGCCTGACGCTCCGCCAGAGGTGACTGCAGTGTAGGTGACATTCGTCAGCACTGCAGGCATGGTGTCAACGACCGTGGCACCGACGACATTGCTGGGGCCGGAGTTGGTGACGACGATGGTGTAGACGATACCATTGCCGGGAATGGCTGTAGCAGAGCCATCGGTCTTGGTGACGGAGAGATCGGCTGTCGGAATCAACGTGTCGGTATCCGTCGCCGTGTTGTTGCCCGGCGTCGGGTCCGTCGTGCCAACCGGCGGCGTGACTGTTGCCGTGTTCGACAACGAACCCGTCGCAGCGGCACTGATCAACGCGGTTGCTGTGTAGGTAATAGTGCTACCAACCGGCATCGTGACCGTGTTGTTGATGTTGCCTGAGCCGCTGGCCGTGAAGCCCGAGGCTCCGCCGGTTGCGACGGCTGTGTAGTTAATGTTGCTCAGCGAGGCTGGGAACGCATCGGCGATGACGGCACCGACAGCGACGCTGGGCCCAGCATTCGTGACGACAATTGTGTACGTCGTATTCGTGCCAGGGATCGCGGTCGCAGTTCCGTTCGTCTTCGTGATCTGAAGATCGGCTTGCGGTGTCAGCGGATCGCCATCGGTTCCCGTGTTGTTGCCCGGATTTGGATCGGTCGTGGTCGGAGGCGGCGTGACGACAGCTGTGTTCGTCAACGTTCCAGTTGCCGCCGGGTTGATGGTCGCTGAAACCGTGTAGGTAATGGTGCTTCCGACCGGCATCGTCACTGTGTCGCTGATGTTACCTGAGCCGCTGGCAGTAAAGCCTGAGGCACCGCCGGACGTGACCGCCGTATATGTCACACCCGTGAGTGCGACGGGCATGGTATCGACGACGGTTGCATTCGTCGCGATGCTAGGGCCGGCGTTGGTGACGACGATTGTGTAGGTGATAGCAGTTCCGGGGACGACGGATACGACCCCGTTGGTCTTAGTGAGGCTGAGATCGGCGGTCGGAATCAACGTGTCAGTATCCGTGGCCGTATTGTTGCCGGGCGTCAGATCAGTCGTGCCGACGGGCGGTGTCACGGTCGCCGTGTTCGACAACGAACCCGTCGCCGTCGAAGCGATCAAGGCCGTGGCCGTATAGGTAATCGTGCTGCCGACCGGCATGTTGACCGTGTGGTTAATGTTGCCGACACCACTCGCTTGGAAGCCACTGGCTCCGCCTGTTGCGATGGCTGTGTATGAGACATTGCTCAACGCGGCGGGGAATGTATCGACAACGCTGGCTCCCGTCGCAACGCTCGGTCCGGCGTTGGTGACGACGATTGTGTACGTCACGTTCGTTCCCGGAATTGCCGTGGCGGAACCGTCCGTCTTGGTGATCTGGAGATCAGCCTGCGGAGTCAATGTATCACCGTCGGTGCCCGTATTATTGCCGGGGTTCGGGTCGGTTGTGGTCGGAGGCGGCGTGACCGTTGCGGTGTTCGTCAACGTACCCGTCGCAGCCGGACTGATCGTGGCGGTGATTGTGTAAGTAATGGTGCTGCCGACCGGCATGTTGACCGAGTCGTTGATGTTGCCTGAACCGCTGGCGGTAAACCCAGTCGATCCGCCGGACGTGACAGCCGTGTACGTGACACCGGTCAACGCAGCTGGCATCGTATCGACGACAGTCGCGGCAGTGACATTGCTGGGACCGGAGTTGGTGACGACAACCGTATAGACGATGCCAGTGCCTGGGATGGCAGTGACGGCTCCGTCAGTCTTCGTAATCGAAAGATCCGCTGTCGGAATCAACGTGTCGGTATCCGTCGCCGTGTTGTTACCCGGCGTCGGGTCCGTCGTGCCAACCGGCGGTGTGACGGTCGCCGTGTTTGACAACGAACCTGTTGCAGCAGCGCTGATCAAAGCCGTAGCCGTGTAAGTAATGGTGCTACCGACAGGCATCGTGACCGTGTTGTTGATATTGCCTGAACCGCTTGCGGTGAATCCTGACGCACCGCCCGTTGCGACTGCCGTGTAGGTAATTGAGGACAACGTAGCCGGGAACACATCGGCGATGACGGCACCGACAGCGACGCTGGGACCAGCATTGGTGACGACGATTGTGTAGGTCGTATTGGTGCCGGGGATCGATGTCGCGGCACCGTTTGTCTTCGTGATCTGAAGATCGGTTTGCGGCGTCAACGTGTCCGTGTCCGTTCCTGTGTTGTTGCCCGGGTTCGGATCGGTCGTGCCGACAGGCGGCGTGACGGTGGCGGTGTTGGTCAACGTGCCTGTCGCAGCGGCGCTGATAGTTCCTGAAACCGTGTAGGTAATGGTACTGCCGACGGGCATAGTGACGGTGTCACTGATGTTACCTGAACCGCTGGCCGTGAAGCCTGACGCGCCGCCCGCCGTGACGGCTGTGTAGGTGACGCCGGTGATGGCTGCTGGAAGAGTATCAAGGACCGTCGCACCCGTGGCAATGCTGGGACCGGCGTTGGTGACGACAATCGTGTAGGTGATTGCAGTGCCCGGGACGGCAGTCGCGGACCCGTCGGTCTTGGTGATGCTAAGATCGGCGCGGGGCGGCAACGTGTCGCCGTCCGTTGCCGTGTTGTTGCCCGGCGTCGGATCGAACGTGCCGACAGGCGGCGTGACAGTGGCGGTGTTGGTCAACGTTCCCGTCGCTGTCGAACTGACGGTGCCTGTGAGCGTGTAGGTTATCGTACCACCGGTCGGAATGTTGACGGTGTCATTGATGTTGCCTGAACCGCTGGCTGTGAAGCCCGTTGAGCCACCGGTTTGAACAGCGGTATACGTCACGCCGGTGATCGCGGCAGGCACATTATCGACGACCGTCGCTGCTGTGACATTGCTGGGACCGGCGTTGGTGACGACGATTGTATACGTGATCGCTGTTCCGGGAATTGCCGTGGCCGAACCGTCGGTCTTCGTGATCTGAAGATCAGCTTGAGGCGTCAACGTGTCGGTATCTGAAGCCGAGTTATTTCCCGGCGTCGGGTCAGTCGTGCCTGGAGGAGCCGTGACGGTGGCGGTATTCGACAACGTACCGACCGCAGCAGGGCTGATGGTGGCCACGGCTGTGTAGGTAATTGAACTTCCGACCGGCAGCGTGACGGTATGGTTGATGTTGCCTGTCCCGCTCGCTGGCGCACCTGACGAACCGCCAGCAAACACGGTTGTGTAAGAGACGTTGGTAATGGACGCCGGGAAGGTATCGGTGACGGTGGCATTGACAACAGCGCTGGGGCCTGCGTTGGAAACAACGATTGTGTAAGTCGTCGTCGTTCCCGGAATCGCGGTTGCGACGCCGTCCGTTTTGGTAATCGAGAGATCTGCAATGCCAGAGAGGCCGTCGGTGTCTGTCGCAGAATTGTTGCCAGGTATTGGATCGGTCGTTCCAACTGGAACTGAAACGGTGGCGGTATTTGAAACCGAACCCGTGGCCGAGGCGTTAATGGTTGCCGTTGCCGTGTAGGTAATGGTGCTGCCAGCTGGCATGCTGACGGTGTTGTTGATATTACCCGAACCACTGGCCGTGAAACCGGTAGCTCCTCCGGTGGCGACGGCTGTGTAGGAAATACCTGTCAAGACAGCCGGGAAGGAATCAATAATGGTCGCGCCTGTTACATCGCTGGGGCCGTTGTTCGTCGCGACGATCGTATACGTGACGGATGTCCCCGCTGTGGCCGAGAGCACGCCGTCGGTCTTGGTGATCGCGAGATCAGCGCTGGGAGCGGGCGTGTCAGTATCGGAGGCCGTGTTATTCGCTGGCGTCGGATCTGACGTCGTCGTCGAAACGTTGACGATGTCGGTCAAGTTGCCGGTGGCGCTTGACGGAACGCGAACGACGAGCGTGAAGACTTGCGGAGTGCTGGGCGCGAGCGTTGGGCGAGTCGCGGTGATCGTGCCGTTGGCTCCGACTGCTGTGCTGTCCGTGCGCGTCCAACCTGACGGAACGACGAGCGAGACGAACGTGGTGCCAGCGGGCAATGGGTTGGAAAGCAGAAGATTCTGTGCATCGCTCGGTCCGGCATTATTGACTGTGATTGTGTACGTCACATCGGTACCAGCCGTGTACGTCGCGCTACCATCGGTGATCGTGACAGAAACATCAGACGACGGTGACGGCGTATCCGTATCGGTGCCAGGATTATTTCCGGGCGTCGGGTCAGGCGTGGTGGAGGTGACTGTACCGGTGTTGACAAGGTTCGTTGTCAACGCGGCGGACGTGTTGATAGCGATGGTGAAGACTTGAGGAGCAGCACCGGCGACGAGCGTCGGACGTGTGACCGTGATCGTGCCGTTGGCTCCGATGGCCGTGCTGTCGGTGCGCGTCCAGCCTGACGGAATCGTGATCGAATTCAACGTCGTTCCCGCAGGGAGAATGTCGGTCATGGTCAAGCCTTGCGCGTCGCTGGGACCGCTGGTGTTGTTGACGGTGATCGTGTAGGTGACGACAGTTCCTGGGACGTAAGTCGCGCTGCCGTCTGTCTTGCTTGAGGACAAGTCCGCGCTGGGCGCAGGCGTGTCGGTGTCGGTCGCCGTGTTATTGGCTGGCGTCGGATCAGAAGAGGCGCTGCTAACGGTGACGGTGTCAACCAAGTTGCCCGTCGCATTCGACGGAATGCGTACGACGAGCGTGAATGTTTGTGCTGGGGCACCGGCAGCGAGCGTTGGGCGCGTTGCCGTAATCGTGCCGTTGGCTCCGACGGCTGTGATGTCTGTGCGGCTCCAACCGGCAGGCAAAGCCAACGAGACAAACGTCGCACCCGCCGGCAACGGATTCGAGAGCAACGCGTTTTGCGCATCGCTAGGACCTGCGTTGTTGACGACGATTGTGTACGTCACATCGGTACCAGCCGTGTACGTCGCACTACCATCCGTGATCGTGACGGAAAGATCCGAAGAAGGTGACGGCGTATCGGTATCGGTGCCGGGATTATTGCCCGGCGTCGGGTCAGGCGTTGTGGAGGTGACTGTGCCAGTGTTGACGAGGTTCGTCGTCAACGCGGCTGAGGTGTTGATCGCGATGGTGAAGACTTGAGGAGCGGCACCGGCGACGAGCGTCGGGCGTGTGACAGTGATGGTGCCGTTTGCACCGATAGCGGTGCTGTCGGTGCGGGTCCAACCCGACGGAATCGTGATTGAGTTCAAGGTCGTTCCGGCAGGGAGAATGTCGGTCATGGTCAAGCCCTGCGCGTCGCTAGGACCGCTGGTGTTGTTGACAGTGATCGTGTAGGTGACGACAGTTCCTGGGACGTAAGTCGCGCTGCCGTCAGTCTTGCTTGAGGACAAGTCGGCGCTGGGCAACGGCGTGTCGGTGTCCGTAGCCGTGTTGTTTGCAGGCGTCGGATCAGATGAAGCACTGCTGACGGTAACGGTGTCCACCAAGTTGCCGGTCGCGTTGGACGGAATGCGAACGACGAGTGTGAAGGTCTGGGCTGGCGCACCGGCGGCGAGCGTCGGGCGAGTCGCTGTAATCGTGCCATTCGCGCCGACCGCTGTGCTATCCGTGCGAGACCAACCGGCAGGCAATGCCAAGGATACGAACGTCGCACCCGCCGGCAACGGATTCGAAAGCAACGCGTTTTGAGCATCGCTGGGACCGGCGTTGTTGACGACGATTGTGTACGTGACGTCAGTTCCGGCTGTGTACGTCGCACTTCCATCCGTGATCGTGACGGAAAGATCCGAAGAAGGTGACGGCGTATCGGTATCGGTGCCGGGATTATTGCCCGGCGTCGGGTCAGGCGTTGTGGAGGTGACTGTGCCTGTGTTGACGAGGTTCGTCGTCAACGCGGCGGATGTATTGATCGCGATGGTGAATATCTGAGGAGCCGCACCGGCGACGAGCGTCGGGCGTGTGACGGTGATCGTACCATTGGCTCCGATGGCTGTGCTATCCGTGCGTGTCCAACCTGACGGAATCGTGATCGCGTTCAAGGTCGTTCCCGCAGGGAGAATGTCGGTCATCGTCAAACCTTGCGCATCGCTGGGACCGCTGGTGTTGTTGACGGTGATGGTGTAAGTGACGACAGTTCCCGGGACGTATGTCGCGCTGCCGTCAGTCTTGCTTGAGGAAAGGTCGGCGCTAGGTACGAGGGTATCCGTATCGGTCGCGGAATTGTTCCCGGGCGTCGGGTCGATTGTTCCGCTAGGCACAGCGACGGTCGCAGTGTTGGACAGCGAAACGGTTGCGCCGGAGCTGATCGCCGCAGTTGCCGTGTAGGTGATGGTGCTTCCGACCGGCATGTTGACGGTGTGGCTGATGTTGCCTGAGCCGCTGGCGGGTGCGCCTGTTGCGCCGCCTGCCGAAACGGTCGTGTAGTTTACGCTCGTGATTGCAGCCGGAAACGTGTCGGTAATCGTTGCGCCGGTGACTGGGCTCGGACCTGCGTTGGTGACGACGATGGTGTACGTCACGCTGCCGCCGGGTGTGGCAGATGCGACGCCGTCGATCTTAGTGATCTGCAAATCAGCGGTGGGCGTGAGCGTGTCGGTGTCGGTCGCGCTGTTGTTTCCCGGCGTCGGATCGGTCGTTCCCGACGGAACTGTAACTGTGGCTGTGTTTGATACCGACACCGTCGCACTTCCGCTAATCGTTGCATTCAACGTGTAGGTGATCGTGCTGCCGACGGGTATGTTGACGGTGTCGTTGATGTTGCCACTGCCGCTGGCGGTTGCTCCGGTCGCTCCGCCTGCGAGGACAGAAGTATACGTCGGGGTGAGCAACACTGCAGGAATGGTATCGGCAACCGTCGCGCCCGTCACGTCGCTGGGACCGGCGTTGGTGACGACGATGGTGTACGTAATGGCGCTTCCGGGGATGGCGTTTGCTGCACCGTCCGTTTTGGTGATTTGAAGATCGGCTGACGGAGCAGCGGTATCGGTGTCAGTCGCTGAATTATTGCCCGGTGTCGGGTCGCTTGTGGTGCTTGAAATCGTGGCCGTGTTCGGCAGGCTTGTCGTGCGGCTCGATGGGACGTTGATGACGACCGTGAAAACTTGCGACGCAGCTCCAGCCGCAAGCGTTGTTCGAGTTGCAGTGAGTGTTCCGTTGGCTCCGACGGCGGTTGAATCGGTGCGCGCCCAGCCGGACGGAATCGTGATGGAATTCAACGTCGTTCCGGCAGGCAACACGTCGCTGAACGTCAAGCCTTGTGCATCGCTGGGGCCGCTGGTGTTGGTGACTGTGATTGTGTAACTGACTGTACTGCCCGGAGTGTAAGTGGCACTACCGTCGGTCTTGGTGATAGCAAGGTCGGCGCTGGGCGCGGGGGTGTCGGAGTCGGTGGCTGAGTTGTTTCCCGGTGTCGGGTCGCTGGTCGTCGTGGAAATCGTCGCGGTGTTGTCCAGATTGGTCGTGAGGCTTGAAGCGACATTCAAGACAATCGTAAAGACTTGCGATGCAGCGCCGGCGACGAGAGTGGGGCGCGTCGCTGTGATGGTGCCGTTGGCTCCAATTGCGGTACTGTCGGTGCGTGTCCAACCTGCCGGGACCGTGATGGAATTCAAGGTCGTTCCGGTAGGGAGGATGTCACTGAACGTCAATCCCTGCGCATCGCTCGGACCACTGGTGTTATTGACGGTAATGGTGTAGCTGACAGTTGTACCTGGAACGAACGTGGTGCTGCTGTCTGTTTTGGTAATTGAGACATCGGCGCTGGGCGCAGCCGTGTCGGTATCGGTGGCGGAGTTATTGGTGTTATCGAGATCAAAGGTCGCGCTCGATATTGTGGCCGTGTTCGCCAAGCTTCCAGTTCGACCGGAGGTCGTGGCAAGCACTAACGTAAAGACCTGAGCAGCCGCACCTGAAACGAGGGCGGGGCGGGTGGCCGTGATGGTTCCGTTGGCTCCGACGGCGGTGCTGTCGGTGCGCGTCCAGCCTGCGGGGACAGCGAGTGACACGAACGTGGTGTTGGCGGGCATCACATCGCTGAAGACCAATGACGCCGCGTCGCTAGGACCTGCATTGTTGACTGTAATTGTGTAGGTCGTATTGGTTCCGGCTGTGTAGGTCGTGGTGCTATCGTTCTTGGTAATGGAGAGATCGGCAGAGACGATGGGCAACAAGTAGTCTTCGATTTCACCGTGGCCAGTTGCGTCGGTGCCGGTTGGGAGGACGACCGTGTTATCGTCGGAAATACGCAAGCGGAGGTAACTGGTTCCGGCGACCAAGCCGGAGAGTCCTGACCACGTAAGGGTTACACTCTGCTGTGCTGCGCTCGCTGGGACAGAGACGGTGGCACGTTCCGAGGCGTCGAATACTCCGTTGCGATTAAAATCGATCCAGCCTTGAAGATTGCGTGCCGCGCCGGTATTGTTCAGGACAGAAACGGTCACGGAATACGTTGTCGCATTGGCATTGAGTGTTGCCAACGAGGCGACACCGTCTTCGTCGTTGGGTGTGCCGTTGGTGTCGTCACCGTTGGCAAGCGGGCCGTTTTGCGCAGACAGTTCGGCGTCCACTGTGGCACCAATACGGATCAACGTCGAGATCGCTTCAGCGGCGGGATCACCTGCTTCGTACGAAGCTGGCGCGTCGCCGAAATCGTAACGGTTGAATGTAAACGCGAAAATACAGTGTGCGTCGTTTGTTGAGTTTGTTTTGGTGATATCCTTGCCTGGGTACTTACCGATAAGTGTCGAGGTAATGTCCGAGTGGATCGTCGTACCCAAGTAGAATTGGCTGGTAATAGAACTATATTTAACGTGCCCCGTGCCTCGCAACAAACCCGTATCGCCGAGATAGTCGTTTCCGGTACCACTGATAAACGTCGAATAATCCTTGGTCGTCAGAGCACCATTGAACGTTGCGACGAAGATTTCAAGTCCGCCAGCAGCCACCGAGTTGAAGTAATTGCTGGTCGGCGTGGTGTTCAAGGTCGGGAAATTCGCCCCCGTTGTACCAAAGACGAGCACACGATCCTGGCCCGGATCGTACGCGAGGCCGCCGATGAGCTCCAAATCCGAGCCGCCGACGAACGTGCTTTGGAATCCGGCGCCCGCCGAGCCATTGATCGGAATGTAGGAGACGAAACAATCCTGTCCGCCACCATAAGTCGATTGCGATCCACCGGTGATTCCGGGAAAGTCCGTGGAGTTTGTATTACCTGCAACCCAAAAGCCAGTGTTCTTGGCAATGACCAAACACGTGCCAGCCTTATTGGTCCCCGTTGTCCCGTTGTCCGTACTGCCACCAAGGAACGAGAAGACGTTGAACGCGGCGGGTTTTGTTGCCTGTTCCGGAAGTACGCCAATTATAACCGTGGTCGTCCCAGTTGCTGTGGCCGTGATGGGATTGACGGTGCTCGGGTAAGCCGCGCCGACATTGGAATGAACGGCAAAACACAGCTTGCTGTTGTCGGGCGTCAGCGCCAGGGCGCAGAAGTTTTCAGAAAAATTTCCGCCGATGTACGTAGCCCAATCAGCGACAGGTGTGCCGCCTCCGTTTAACGTGTAACGAATAATGATGCCTTCGGTGGCTCCTGCGAACGTGGTATCCAATGTGGAGGCCGGAGGAACGAGCGTGTTGTCTGCGGCCGCAACGAGACCGCCGACATAGAATGAATTGTTATCCACGATGGCCAATGAATTAATCGTATTCATTGTATTGGGGATGCCGGTAAACGACTGGCTGCTCAAATTGGCACTGTAAATTTGCAGGGTGCCATCGGACATGGCTGCAAGAACGCGCCCGTCTGGAAACAATTCCATCACTGTGGGCGGTATGGTATTGGTCTGGTTTCCAGTGACCAGCGCACCGATACCCGTACTCGTCCACGCCGTAATGTTCATTCCATCGGGACTTAAGCGATAAATGTAGTTTTGACCCGTGCCCGATCCTTGAGCAAAGCCCGCATCGACTTCCAAATATTTACCGGCTCCGTATGTCGCATTACTCACATTTTCTTTGAGCCAGCCCATGCAGTAAACGCCAGCTGAATTGATTGCGATGGCGTACAAATACGAATCAAAAGTCGCTGCGGAGTCGTTCAAATCCATGTAAGTTGCCCAAACGACATTCGGATCGATGACCAGCGGTTGGTCCGCAACAATGTCGCCAGCGATAGCATAACGAATCTCATTAGTACTTTCGCCCACTGTCATGGTAGCGGTGACGAGGTGCTTTGTGCCGTTGATGACTTGATAGCTTTCAGGAATATGGAAGGCGATGTCCTGGTAGCGTAATTGCAGAGTGGCGGAACCGTCAGCGTTGAATTCGATGCCGTCCTGACCGTTGGCTGCGATGCGGATTTTTTCGTAGTCCTGCGCACGGGCGACGATCCAATCGAATTCGAGTGTGCCGCGTGCTGCGGAATAAAGACGCAGATCAATTCCGTCGTAAACGTTGTGCAAGGTGACTTCGTTGAATATCTCGGGGGTCAGCGCGGTGCCGTTGGGCTGCTGATAATGACCGGAGACGCTGGACGCACCGCCGGGGGTGATGCTCCACGTCGGGTTAGAGCCGGTGAAGGAGATGTTGACGGTTTGAAACCCGTCGTTCTGCTTCATCGGATCGACTTGGTTCGAGATCAGTTGAATGTGATTATCGTAGACGAGCGTTTTGCCGAACGCCGTTTTGAATCCATAACGCGCATCCGTCGGGAACTGGCCAACGTTCTTTTCGAACCAAATCTGGTTGGTTGAATTGCGGACGACGCTGTTGATCTGGTTGCGCTGATCGGCAGAGAGCGTTTGTGTTGCGTTGCCAGCGGGGGGATTGACACTCACGGGGCGCAACATGTCCGCGACGCTTTCAGCGTGGGCGACTGTCGCAAACAAGACACATGCGACGAGGGCCATAGCTGAGAGGCGAGTGCGCGTTCCGGAAATCGGAGCGCTGCTGAGTGAGTGCGTCGGACATGTTGATGCAGAAAACATAAATCCCCCTGACAAGTTTTGTCACTTTACATGGGTTACGATCAATCCATGCAGTCACGAATGCTATTGGGCAACGATTGAGCCAAATTCATTTTCGGGCAGGATGACGGCTGACTTGAGGGAAGTTTGTGCGAGTTGTTTATATAACTCGTTTTATAGCAATGTTTTATTATCGGACATTGCCACAGGGAGGAGGCATCCCTCTCCTTATATAAGCGCGTGGGG
>Ga0194042_1000086_pt1 | contig 26582 bp, 17 predicted proteins | sample JunL4412m_MetaG_FD_148974 | JGI IMG/M metagenome (GOLD analysis project Ga0194042, IMG submission 148974) | Anoxic zone freshwater microbial communities from boreal shield lake in IISD Experimental Lakes Area, Ontario, Canada - Jun2016-L442-12m | ecosystem: Environmental > Aquatic > Freshwater >...
TCCCACGTCGGCCGAACGACGGTCGGCGACGGGGCGTTTTTCGATGACCCGGATCGTGTGGCCTGTTAGGACGTTTCGCGATTTCGTTCTTACAAGTCCTTTAGAATTCGCGACGCTAAATTTAGCGTCGGTGAAGTCCTCGTCTGCTTCGGCACCCATTTTATCGAGTCGCCGGCCATTTGAACACACAGATGGCGCGCCGTCGTTCGTGTAAGTCGTTTAGAATTCCGCTCCTGATTTTTCAGGAGCGGTGAAATCCACGTACGCTTTGTTGCCGACATCATCGAACCGCCGCTCGTTTGAACGCCCACGATGGCAGCCCGGCCGTCGCTGTAACTCCTTTGAATTTCCGTTCGCCAAATTTGGCGAGCGGTGAAATCAACGTCGTTCCCGGCATCGGTTTGATCAAGTTGCCGGCCGTTTGAACGCCCCTAATGGCGTGCTGCCATTCGTATAAGTCGTTTGAAGTTCCGCTCGCTAAAATTAGCGAGCGGTGTCCGCGTCGATTCCGAATAATGCTGGCCGGCGATTGGCCAGCACCACAGACACCAGTTGCGACCGCGCTCCCGGCACAACTCACGTTGTTTATTTAATTCTACAATACATTATAGAATAAGAATTGATTGAGTAGCCAGACGCGTTTTCCGATAACAACGTCATGGTCAAACGCACAAAAACACCCATCGCTTTTTCGCCCCGTGAAATCAAGCGGCTTCACCAGCGGCTCGCTAAACGAACGATCACGGATTTCTGGGACGTCGGCCGAATCTTGAACCAACGCTTCGATGAGCGCTTCGAAGGCCGCGCTCCGTTTGGCGGCTTGGAGAAGATCGCTGCCGCGCTGAAGGCGTTCAAAGGCAGCGCGCCGACCAGCCTCAGCCAGCTACATCAATGCCGGCTTCTTTACGAAACGTGGGGAACGCGTGACGTGGAGAAGGCCGAAAAGGTTTCATTGCCCTGGAGCCGCGCCATCGTCTTTATTACCGTTTGGGCGAAGGCGAAAGAACTGGGGCAGTCGGATTTGATCACACGGTGCCGGACGTTGATCGCGGCGTATCCTGGGCGGGATCGAAAGAAGCTGAAGACGTGGACGGTCAAAGTGAAAGCGGTACAGAAGGCGAGCCGCGCGGGACTTCCATCAAAATCGAAGTCACGCCATCTGCTCGAAAAGAAATTCGCGGCGGTTCACCGGCTGCGAGCCGCCGCGCAGATCATTGATGAAATGCGGGAATTTTTACCGACAAAAGCGCATTCGACGTGCCTGGGCTTGAAGGTACAGGCGGAGGGGCTGATCGCGTTGGTTGAGATGTTGAGCAAAGAAGACACCGCCTCCCGGTAGTAAGGGGACGGTGTTTCGCAGCCCCTTACGTTTTGACGGTTCCGACGAGCGCGAGGATCGCGGCCCGAATGTGCTCGGGCAGCGACGGCCAGTTCTGGACGACCCGTTGAAGCTCTGGCGTGATGTTCACCAGAGCGGCCGGCACAGCGTCTTTGCAACGGGGGCCACAACAGGGGCCATTTGTTTGTCCAAGCGTGTCCGGCGCTGACTTGCTTGCACTTTGCGTCGGATCGATTTTAGCTATGAAAACGGTCGAGTTGTCTGGTTCTGTCCAACCCGGTCCGGAGCCACTTTTCTCCCTCTTAATCACCGGGTCGGAGGTTCGAGTCCTCCAGGGCGCATTTCACTAAATACCTTTATTTGCATTAGCTTGCAAAGAATCCCGAGCGGATTCTTTCATGCCTTTTTTTCTATTTTTTCAATAGGGCCCCAATTCGGGTGGGCTGTGAAAAAATCAAAATGTATGTACACCCGTGCCGAAGGCGTCTCGCCTGCCAGTTTCTAGTAGGAGAAGTGTCGTCTGAAACGTGCAGGCGGGATGCCTGCGGCAAGGGTGTAGGCGACTTAGAAATGCTTCCGGATTTCGAGGTCGAAGGTATTAAATCGCGGCTGCAAATCGACGGGCAAGCGTCCGTTTAGTTGCTGTGCTTCTGCAGAGGCGCGGAGCCAGTCTTTCGTGCCAACCAACGCTTCCAAGCGGTCCAACCGTTCGCCCACATGTCGGACGTTACCTAAGGGATCGACTTGTCCGGCGTCCAGCCAATGGCCTTCCGCTTCGTCGAGAGCCGTCAACAGTGCGCTGCACGCGTCAACAGCTTGCTCATAGCGCTTGTCGGCAAACGCTGATTTCTTCTGCGCTTCAAGCCCCTTGAGCACTAACGTGCGCACGTCTTGCGATGCGAATGCGCCGGAATCCAACGGGAACATCAACTCATAGTCCCGTGCGGCGTCCAACGTCGTCTTCGCGTCATTTCCATTTGCATACATTCGCACCAATTCAATCAGCGCGGCTTCACGAATCCCATCGAGTGTCTGCCGTGTCGCGCCATCGGTGCCGGCGAGGGACTTTGAAATGATCACATGCAACGAATCCAACGCTCGGCGTCGAGACGCTTCATCCCCAGCGCGAATGTCGCAAATTGCTTCGCCTAAAAAAGCCGCCACGCCCTCGACCGAATGTCCCAATTCGTCGTGCAATTGAGCGAACGCGTCGGCTGCTACGCGAACAGGATTCGTCTTCTCCAAGGCGTCCGTTTTTGTTTTGCTCAGTTCGAGTGCATCCAACTTCGACGGCATGATCCGTGCGCTCCATGACAACGCGAGTGCGCGCCGGAACGCCGCCGTCAATGCGGCTTGTGCTTCCGGAGGGAGCGTCGTCATCGTGGGTGTCGTTCCGTTACTGAATGCTGTTTTCCAATCCGACGTCGTGTTTGCGGTGCCAATCAGGGCTGCATCAAACGCGACGCGCGCGGCTTCGAATGAGACCTGTGGGTCACTGCCTTTTTGTCCGCCAGCAGCGAATCGTGCGCGGCCTTGTTCGAAATGAGCGAGACCTTCCAGCGTCAATCCAATGCGTCGGCGCTCGTCGTTCTGCGCCAATATTTCGCATCCTTGGCGCAACGCTTGCAGCCCTTCAGCGAGCTTCTCCGCGCGGACATCATGCGCTGAAATCCCCATGGCTGCGTCCAATTGTTTCAATGACTCATCGATACGTGTGTTGCCAGCTGAATCCGCACCACTGAGTCCCCAGCGGTGTCCCAGCACTTCGAATTGCGGCTTTTCCAGGAGGCCCAACAGCATCCACTCAACGGGCGAAACATTGTCGCGCGCATGTAAGCCATCGTCTCCGCGCACGTCTAACACACGCGAACCGGCGATGTTGATCCAGCGCGGCTGAATTTCCGTTTTCGACACAAGAGCGCGCATACCTTGCCGCGCGGTCAGCGTCGCCGTGCTCTTGGCACATGCGATTTGAGCGTATCCCGAGAACACGGTGACAATCACATTTGACTCGGCTTGAACCGGTGTGCGCGCGGGTAACGCTCCATAAAACACGTCAGGCCAGCGCACCGATGTACGCTCCGGTATCCAAACATCAAGACGCGTCCCAGGACGCACCGAGATTGTGCCTTGGGGTACGTCCAACTGTACTGAATTCTGTCCGTCTCCGACGCTCACACCGAGTCGCCCGCGCGTCATGCGCAACACCGGCGCGGTCCCGCTTTTCTCGATCACAAGGTCGGAGAATTCGTCGATATCGATGGTTTGAGCATTCGATAAACCAATGCGGACGAACTGCCCTTTTTCGGTCGAAATGCCGTCGCCGTCGTAGACATTCAGGCCTTTTTGAGCCTCGCGTTTTTCGCCGTGAACGGTGACCGTCGCATGGGTTCCCGACATCAGTGCTCCAGCTGGAGTGCGTGGGCGAACCAGCAGAAAGCAGAGCATCAGCGCCGCTGCAAAACTTGCGGCATACACGACCCGGCGGAAGACATTTCGTGTGCGCAGCGAGGCGATGCGTGCGCGTTCTTCGATATGCAATGTAGCCACGACGCGCGAGGCCACTCGCCCGAAACCTGACGGCGGTTCGCTCTGCGCTTCAAAGGATGACCGCATCAAGCGCGCTTCTTCACGCAGCGCGTCGAGCGTCCGTCGTGACGCCGGATCGGCGCGTAACGCGGCTTCAACTGCGCTGCGTTGCGCCTCATCCAAGCGTCCGTCGAGATAGCGATGTAAGGTCAATTCGTCCATTGTGCCGCCTAGTTCTTCCCAATCTTCTCGCGCACCATCTTCTTCGCGCGAAAGATCCGGGTTTCAATCGTCGAAACCGGTACTTCCAAAATCTCCGCGATCTGCTCGTAACTCAATTCTTCCTGATACCGCAGCACCAACACGTCACGGTACTTGTCTTCCAAATTCTGAATGCAATCGCGCAATTCTGTGCTCTGAACCCGGTGCTCGTAAATCTCCTCCGGCTTCAAACTCCGCGTATCCACCGTGCGAGCCAATTCTTCGTCATCCGCCGCACGCGGCTTTTTTTTGCGCAACGTGTCGATCGACAAATTGCGCGCGATGCGGTAACACCATTTTACATATCCGCCTGCTGCTTCCGGATCGACCTGGTTCCACGTCCTGTACGCCTGCAACAACGCGTCCTGCAAAATGTCCTCGGCCTCTTCACGACTGCCGACCAAACGCAGGACATAATTGAACAACCCGCCTTCGTGTTCGCGAACAAATTGCGAAAACTGGCGCAGGTTGCCCTGCCGGGAGTCGTCTAAGCTGCCTATCGTTTGCAAGGGGCTCTACCCATATAAAGGCCAGTCCACATCCGCCAGTCGCCCTGACCAGATAACGAAATTGGGCGCTGAAACTTGCGGATATATCAAAAAAATATAATACACCCCGCCGCGTCCAGTGAGCTGAACGCGGCGTGTGATGAATTGGTATCGACATTTTAGAGCGGATTACTGTGGAGAATGACGGAAGGATTTGAGGGATGCTACTTTCCTGAAATAGCCTCGGACACGCATTCCAAGGTCGTCAACCGTTCAGAATCCTCCAACAACACGCTGACATTCAAATTATCCGCGTCCAACGATTCAGGCCGGTCAAACGTCACCGTGATAACTTGGTTCAGCGCCGTTGACGCGAGGACTGGCGTGGCCGCTTGCAGCACCGTGAAATGCTCGACCAGTGCAGCGCCTTTATTTTCGCCCAACGTTGGCTTCGTCGTGGCGCGATTGCGGACCAGTAACGGGATGATCTGAGTGGTCGGAGTCAGCGTCGCGCCCGGCGTCAACTTCTTCAACGTAATCGTCGCAACGATCTTCGTCCCGTCGATTTTGGGCGCAACAGAAATCGAAAAATCAGGCTTCGCATCGGCTTCACGATCAACTTTTTTCACCAGATCGGCGTTGCCCGAAACCGGATTGTTTCCCAGCATCAATTGCGGCGTCACCAGTCCGCGCACTCGTCTCAGCGCGGCGTATTTTTGTTGACGCTCCGTGAATTCTTTCTTCGCAAATTTGTCTTTCCAGCCCAAATAATCCCAATAGGTGACGTGCCATGAAATGACGACGGCTTTCGTGCGGAATTCGGGCGTTGCGAGGCGACCGAGGAACTCCTCGGTGGGTGGGCACGAATCTCACCCCTGGCTTTCGAATAATTCCAATAGCACACGATGCCGAGGCGCATCGTCCGCGCGCGCGATGTGTTCGAGGCCGAGCGGTAACAATCCGAGCGTCAATGTGACGGCGATTCCAAGCAGGTTCTTCACGATGCGTCTCCATTAAAGGTTGCATCACGATGCGGCAGTGGAATGACGCGCACAGGATGCAACACTCCATGTCAGTGCCGCTTCTGATTATTTCATGATTCGACTTGGTGCTTACCTATTCCTTCATTATCACGCCATCCGTCGCCAGCGTATCAAACCGCTGCGCCTCGTCGCCTGCCGCCCACGCCATTCCGCGCAGTAGCAACAGTCGGAAAAGCGGGTCGTTGAAACTCCAATTATAATGCCCGGGGACCATGCAAAACGCCCGGCCCTTCGCGTGTTCTTTGGTCCACACTTGTGGAAACGATTTCTTCGCGGGCGATCCTTTCACAGCGAATTCTTCGGAGGTCGCGAGCACCGTCACCTTCGCTTCATCGCCTACCATCGGCCAATACGCTTCATCGAGGAACGAGAGTGGCGACGGAAATCCGCGCGTGATTGGATGGTCTGCTGCTGTCGTTAATTTCAATTCAAGCGGCCCATGTCGGTACGCGCCTGACGTGTACGCGAGGCCAAATCGTTCCGCGAATTTATCGGGCAATGCTTTCGCTCCGACGGCCCAATGAATCAACACCACGCCGCCTCCGCGCGCAAACACCGCGTCCATCGCTTCAATCTGTTTGTCCGTCCACGGTGGATGCAGAAAACACACGACCAGATCTGCTGCGTTGAGTTGTTCGGGCGTCGGCCAATCAAACGCAGTGTCCACGGTCACTTTCGGCAACTTTGAAATCAGCGGCGTCCAATTCTTCTGCCACAGGGGATAATCGTGCTCGCCGACTCCGTGATCTTTCTTTCCGGCGAGCAGCAGAATCTTCAGCGGACGCAGTTTCTCAATCGGAATCGCTGGCGCTGCTTTCGCCAAAATGGCGGATACTTCTGCTTTGCTCCGAGCTTCCGGAGCCGGTGGCAACTCAGCCGCGAATACGGTCACGCAGACGAACGTCAATATGACGATGAATCTGATCATTCGAAAATCTCCTGCTAAAAAAGTAGAGCCGAATTTTATTCGGCTCAGGGAGTCTCGAAACAAACAGAGCCGAATAAAATTCGGCTCTACTTTAAATTTACTTCAGCACGTCAGCGAAAAACTTCTTCATCTCGGCCCATGATGCCGTGTCCGCCGCTTCGTTGTATGCCGCGCCTTTTGAATTGTCTGTGCCTGCTGCCTTGTTTGTGAAGCTGTGCACCGCGCCTACATATTCAACGAAATGGAACGGCACTTTCACGTCGCCGACTTCCTTCTTGAAGGCGTCAACTTCTTCCTTCTTCACAAACGGATCGTCGGCACCGTGGAGAATCAACAGCTTGCCTTTGATGTTCTTTGCATCCGCCGGAGTCGGGGTGCTTAAACCGCCGTGGAAGCTGACCGTCCCCAACACATCCGCGCCGCTGCGGGCCAATTCCAGCGCTGTCGTCCCGCCGAAACAGAAGCCCATTGATGCCACTTTTTTCGCGTCTACTTTTCCGGTCGCGATCAATGCTGTCAGCGCCGCGTTCACGCGTTTGCGCAATGTCGCGCGGTCGCCCTTGTACTTTCCAGCGAGCTGCGATGCTTCGCCTGCATTTGTCGCGCGATTACCCTTGCCATAAATATCTGCCGCAAACGCGACGTAACCGAGAGCGGCGACATCTTCGGCTTTCTTCTTCGAGAACGGGCCGTTGCCCATCCAATCGTGAACAATCACCACGCCCGGGCGCGGCGTCGTCACGGACGGGTCATACGCGAGATAGCCTTCGCATACGACGTCGCCATCTTTGTATTCAATCGTATCGACTTTGACTTCAGCGAACACAGCCGTCGCACAGACCAACAACGCCGCAGCAAACACATGTTTCATGATCATCGCTCCCTTTTTGATAAAACAAAAACTCAAACGCATCGAATGTTATACGCCAATTAGGCGCGGCGGCAAGACGATGAAAACGCCCGCGCGTTGTCACAAAATTTTTGCGAGAACAAACACCGCGATCAGGCGTACTCCATTAAACACAGTCACCACTTATCTGGAGATCGCCATGTCTCGCATCGCTCGCGTCCTGCTGCTCAGCCTGATTCCGTCGCTTTGTTTAGCCGCCGACATCCGCATCGGTATCGTCGGTTTGGACACGTCGCATGTCCCGGCGTTCACCGAAGTGCTCAACAATCCCGCCGCGAAGAATCATGTTGCCGGCGCGAAAGTCGTCGCGGGGTTCAAGGGTGGCAGCGCCGACATTCCGTCCAGCGCTGATCGCGTCGATGGATTCACGGCCACGTTGCGCGATAAATACGGCGTGAAAATCTGCGACAGCATCGAGCAACTGTGTGCGGAAGTGGACGCTGTCTTGATCGAAAGTGTGGACGGTCGCACGCATCTGGCTCAAGCGAAAATCGTGATCGCGGCCAAGAAGCCGCTTTTTATCGACAAGCCGCTCGCCGCTTCGCTCAGCGACGTGATTGAAATCTTTCGCCTCGCTGAAGAAGCGGGCGTCCCGATCTTTTCGTCGTCGTCATTGCGCTTCGGTAAAGCCACACAAGCTGTCCATAACGGCAGCATCGGAGCTGTTCACAGCGCTGAAGCGACCAGCCCGGCGTCGCTCGAAAAGTCACATCCCGATTTATTCTGGTACGCGGTTCACGGCTGCGAATCGCTCTACACGGTGATGGGCACCGGTTGCGAAACGGTCGAACGCCGCACGACTGCGGATGGAAAAATCGAAGTCGTCGGCACGTGGAAAGGTGGCCGCACCGGCACGTTCCGCGAGAGCAAAGCGTATGGCGGAAAAGCCGTGGGCGAAGCGTATGGCGGAAAAGCCGTGAGCGAAAAAGGCGAAGCGCCTGTCGGAGCGTTTGATGGCTACGCGAATTTGGTCGTGGAAATCGTCAAATTCCTCCAAACCAAAACCCCGCCCGTCACGGCTGCTGAAACCATCGAACTCTTCACGTTTATGGAAGCAGCTGACGAAAGTAAACGGCAGGGTGGTAAGCCGGTGTCGATGAAAGATGTTTTTGAGAAGGCGAAGAAGTAGAACGGTGGATTGTCGTGGGGCGGGATGCTGATCCCGCCTCATGAAAAAAATTCACGCCAGCACCTGCTGAATCACTTGCCCGAAATCGCGTTCCAGACGCTTGTATCCCGGCACTTCCAAATGCCGCGAATTCAATCCCAGCAAATGCAAAATCGTCGCATGGACATCCGTGACATAATGCGGATGTTCCACGGCGTGGAAGCCGAGTTCATCCGTTGCGCCGTGGATCGTTCCGCCTTTGATTCCGCCGCCCGCCATCCACACGCTGAAACCGTACGGATGATGGTCGCGCCCGTCGCTACCTTGCGACCCCGGCGTTCGGCCGAATTCCGTCGCGAAGACCACCAGCGTGTCGTTCAACATCCCGCGCTGCTTCAAATCTTTCAGCAGCCCTGATATCGGCTTGTCGACTTGAGCGGCCAGTTTCGTGTGATTGACTTTCAAGCCTGAATGCGAATCCCAAGCGCCTGCTGCGCCGTCGCCATGTTGAATCTGAATGAATCGCACACCGCGCTCGGCCAAGCGCCGCGCGACCAGCAACTGCCGCGCGAAGGGCTCCGTGACTTTTTCGTCGAGACCGTACATCCGTTTCGTCTCGGCATTCTCTGAATCCAGATTCATCGTCTCGGGCACCGCCGACTGCATTTTGTACGCGAGTTGATAACTTTTCATCCGCGCGAGCAGCGCTTTGTCTCCGGGATAAGCGCTCGCTGAAATCGCGTCGAGTTTCTGGACGAGATCGAATTGGGCGGCTTGTTCTGCCGTTTCAAGCGCCACTTCAGGCGATGCGAATGCGAGTGGATTTTTGGGATCGACTTTCAGATTCACAGCATCAAACGCCGGGCCGAGATAATGGCCGTCGCGGACATCAAAAAAGCGCGGCCCAATGTTGACGAACGCAGGAAGATTCTCGGTCATCGATCCCAGCCCGTACGTGATCCACGCGCCCAGCGTCGGGACTTTCGGTTCGAGCATGTGCCGGCCACTGTGGAATTGGACTTGAGCGCCGTGATTATCGTCGGTTGTCCACATGCTACGGATGAACGCGATGTCGTCCGCGCACGAACCGATGTTCGGAAACCAATCGCTGACTTCAACGCCGCATTGACCGTACTTCTTCCATCCGGTTTGCAGGGGAAAAATGACATTGCGCTGCTGCCCGTTCGCATCATTGACGACGACGACGCGAACCTTCTTGAGCTTCTCGGGCGATTGAACGTCTTTGAAAGGCGTCTCTTTGATCGATTTGCCTGCGTATTTATTAATCGCAGGTTTCGGATCAAAACTCTCCATGTGACTGACCCCGCCGCGCATGAAAAGCCAGATCACACGCTTGGCCTTTGCCGGTCGATCCGGCTTCACCGCGCCGTCAGCCATGGCGTCGCGGATCATCATCGCATTCAACGCCAGCCCGCCAAATCCCAGCCCCGCGCGTTCGAGAAACCGGCGGCGGGAGTGGCAGCGACAGAGTTCAGTGAGCAGTTCGTTTTTCATCGTATCGTCACAAAATCGTTGTGGCATAGCAACGCCTGCACGAACAGCGTGCGGGCTCGTTGCGGGTCCGGTTTGGATTTCTGAAGCGCCAACAACACTGCCAAATTCTCAGCGCTCGCCGTATCCTCGTCTGTCGTTGGAAATCGCCCGAGAATCAGCAGGAACGCTTCGGCAACAAATGCTTTTTGATCGAGCGCCATCGTTCGGGTCGCGACCGTCGCCGCGCATTCGCGTGTCAATTTGCTGTTCGCCAACGCCAACGCTTGTTGAGGCACGATGCTCTCTTGTCGACGGTAGCATTCCAGAACATTCGCGTTGTCGAGCGCACCCAGGAAGCGGTTCTCCTTGTCTGCGTCTTGAACGAAATACAACGCGCGTCGGGGGCTCGTGTCGTTGTTCGATTCGATGCTGGGACCACCCATTTTTAAGTCCAGCTTCCCGCCGATCGAGACCACCGAATCGCGAATAGCTTGCGACTCCAGGCGGCGCGGATTCATCCGCCAATAATAGGCGTTCTCCGGATCAGCGGTCAATGTCGTCGCATCCGCTTGAGATGTCGACGATCCCACGCGATACAACGCGCTCAACACCAATTGACGGTGCAGACGTTTGATGCTCCAACCGTGTTCCATGAAATCAACAGCGAGCGAGTCGAGTACGTCTTGTTGCAACGGAGCCGGGCAGCGCAGTCCGAAATCGGTCACGTCGGGAACGAGTGATGCGCCGAAGTGCCGCGTCCACACATGATTCACGAGTACCCGCGCCGTCAACGGATTCCGCGTATCTGCAAGCCACTTTGCAAACGCCAGTCGCCGCCCCGTGCTCGTCGCCGGATACGTTTGCATCTCCAGATTCTTTTTGTCGTCGGGCCCTTCTTGGGCTTTCATCGTGACTCGCATGGATGAATATGTTTTGCCTGGAGTCGCGGCCTTTTTCTTCGCAGTGGACAGAGCTGATTCAGCATCTTTTACCTTCTTCTCTGCATCACCTTTCTTGGCGCTCGACAATGCTGTTTTGCGCGCTTGGGCGAGAGTCGATTCTGCAAGTGCGACCTGCTCGTCCGCCTCGGCTTTCGCCGCTGCGATTCTTAACACGTCCAGATTCTGCGGAGGCGTTTTTTCTGCGGACGCCATATCCGCTGCGTAGATTGCGCGCAACGTGGCGAGTTTGGCTTGTGCAGCTGCGAGCGCTTTTTCAGCCGCGGCGACCGCCGCTTCTGCGCTCTCCAACGTCGTTGTCGAAGGAGCGGTTTTCGATACGCCTTTCGCCGGTTCGTAGGTCGAGGCCGTCTCCTTCTTTGCAGACAAGTCGCTCAGTGTTTTTCGAGCGGCATCCAAGGCCGTTTGAGCGGTCGAAATCGAGCGTTCGGCTGCGGCTAATTGATCGGCCAAAACGAAAGGAAGCGTCCCGGGGATTCGAGATGATGCCGGGAGTTCGATGGGTGTCGGTTTAAAATCGGTAAACGAGAGCACCGCTGGAGCACCCGGCGTCATTACACGCGACTTGTCTTCATTCTTATCGTCGCCGCGCACATGTACAAACGTCGCGCGATCAAGATGCAGATCGAAGACGCGCGGCAATCCATTCTTCTCCAAGTCGCCCTCACCCGGCTCCGGATCCAGGCGCACATGATAGGGCTCGAAGATCGCGCGCATGCGGTAATAATCCGCCTGCGAGACGGGGTCGTATTTGTGGTCATGGCATTTCGCGCATTGCATTGAGACGCCCAAAAACGCGCGGCTGGTGTGTTCGATGGTGTCATCCAGCCACGTCGTGCGATTGAAGAGATAATAGTTGCGGCAGAGAAATCCCGTCGCGCGCAACGCACTGCGGTCCGATGGTGTTGCTTCGTCCGCTGCGAGCATGGCAATCATCATCTGGTCGTAGCCCGTGTCCGCGTTCAACGCTTCGACGATCCAGTCGCGCCAATGCCAGATGTGCTTTTGGCTGTGACGCAATTGAGCATCCAAGCCGTGCCAGTCACAGTAGCGCCAGATGTCCATGAAATGGCGCGCCCAACGCTCTCCGTATTGAGGCGACGCGAGCAGTGCATCGACGGTCTTGGCACGCGCGGATTCGGCGTTCGCTTCGGAGTCTTTACGAAACGTTCGGAGTTGCTCCGGCGTCGGAGGCAGTCCAATCAAATCCAAATACACGCGTCTCATCCACGTCTCAGGCGTCGCGTCCAGCTGCCGCTTGAAGCCCTTCGCTGCGAGCCGTGCGTTGAGCAGTGAGTCCACATCCGCGCCAGCGCGAACGGGTACACGATACGCCCAATGCAAACGCGGATCGGGTTCGGGCTTTTCGTCCGACGGCCCTTTCGCACCTGCCGCGATCCAGTCTTTGATTCGAGCAATTTCAGCTGCAGTCAATGCCGCGCCTTCAGGCGGCATGCGAAGATGCTCATCCGACTGTGAAATGCGTTGGAGTAATAGCGACGAATCACCCGTAAGAATATTGCCTTCTTCGCCACCCTCGCGCATCGACGCGACCGAATCCACGCGTAGATTCGACTTGTGTTTCAATGCACCATGACACGCATAGCATCGCGCTTTCAGAAACGGCTTGATGTCTTTAACATAATCCACTTCGCAACGAGCCACCCCAGCGGTCAGCAGTATCAATGTGATGAGGAACGTGGCTACGCGCATGGAAAAACCCATTGAGTCCGTCAGTACGATCTGAATTGAATTACCCCGAGAACACCGTGACAGTCGGCGCATTGTTTTAAAGACAGAAGTATGTGCCGTCGGATAAATGGGACGGAAATAAAGTGGGTACTCTGGCACTTTAATTCATCTATTTAGCGGGCTTCTTTTCAACGGGCTTCGGCAATTCGGCGGGAAGCGCATCAAGGCGCTGAATGTCTCGCAATTCAGTACGCATGCGTTCCTTCCCGCTTTTTCCGATCAGAACGCATTTCGACGGCACGCGCGTTCCGTCGACCGTGACCGGCGCGGAGAAATTAAACTGTTCGCCCTTCCAGTCGATCCGAACCAAGTCGTCGGAGACGGTATCGAAGTAGACGTCCATCGCAGGCGTGAAGGTGCCGCTGGCTTTCAGATGCTTGGCGGGCTTGCCATCCATCGTCGCATCCGGCAGCAGTTCCAGTTTCGTCGCCGGGTCGGCGAGCGGAGCCAGCGTCCACATCCAGACATCATGGCACACGCCCCCTTTGTTCTCGTCCGACACGCGCTCGCGCTTCCCCACGTACCACAACCCCGGCGGCTGCAAAATCGAACTGCGGTCCGTGCCCTTTTCACGACCGGACAGCACATACGTCTCGGTGAATTTAAACGTGCGCAGTAATTTCTCCGGCCCGCCATGATTCGCCACGATTTTCTTCGCGAGTTCGTCAGCCGTTAATTCCGCAGCAGTCGCAGTAGCGGCAACAAGAATCATAATAACGCAGATGGATTGGGTGCATCGAATCATGTTGAGAAAGCTCCGGGCACTTTTGCATGTGCAATGGATTACTCATACACCGAACAATCGCCTTGCAAATCAATTTTCATCTACTGGATTGTAAAACCAGCATCGGTGCGAAGAAGTTCGGATCGCAGAGCTTCACGCAGTCGCTCGACAACATTTTTGACATCCGCTTTCCCGGCAATGTTTTCGAGTTCCTCGGGGTCTTTTTGCAAATCGTAGAGTTCCTCGCCGACGCCGGGCTGCAGATAGTGGATGAGCTTCCAATTCTTTTCCCGGACGACAACGTACCACGGCACGTCGTGATAGACAGCTTTGTCGGGCGTCTCGATGACGATCTTCGCGACCTCGCGGCCGTAGTGCTCACCGGTAAATTCGTAGAAGACGGGATGCGGCCAATGAGTGCTGGGATCTTTCAACAAGGCGGTAAAGTCGCGGCCATGCATTTTCCACGCGGGTGTGATTCCGGCGAAGGCGTGGAAGGTGGCGACGAGATCAGGGCCGGTGATGCAGTCCTCACAGAATTTACCCTGGGGCAATGTGCCTGGCATCGACGCGATGAAGGGGCTGCGGTAGTTTGCATCGTAGGGTGCGAGCTTTGTTCGGAAGCCATGCTCGCCCATGGAGAAGCCTTGGTCCGCCGTGTAAATCACGAGCGTGTTTTCGAGCTGGCCGCTTTCTTTCAGCGCGGCCATGACTTTGCCAACGCCTTCGTCGAGCGCCTCAACGCATTCGTTCACTTGATGGACGTAATTCTGAAACGTTTTGTTCGTGTCGCCGCTTTCGTCGCCGAACGATTCACCGCTCTTGCCCGCGAGAATTTCGCCATTCAGTCCGCGTTTCCACGCCTGTGTTTTGTTGAGATAATCGGGCTTGCCGGGACGCGGCCCGAAGAGGTCGGCAGGGATGCGGACGGCGTCATTTTTGTGAAGACCTTTGTGCCGGTCGGCGGGCGTCGTCGGGCCGTGGATCGCACCGTAGCAGAGCCAGAGGTACCACGGTTTCGCCGCGTCGCGGTGCGCGCCTTTGATGAAGTCGCAGGCGTACTGCGAATAATTGTCGGTGGAATAACCTTCGGTCATGCGCTCCTCGCCATTGAAGGAGAGCACCTGATGGTCGTAATAATGCCCGGCGTTTTCCGGATGCAGCGGGCGGTTCCACACGATCTGCCAATCCCAATCGCGGTGCGTCCCGGCATCGATGCCGGTGTGCCACTTGCCGATGTGAGCGGTGGTGTAACCGTTTGCGCGGAAGGTGCTGGGCCAGAACGGGCATTGCTTCGGATCGTACGCGCTCGCCGGATATTTCCCGGCCATGCGCATCGATTCGACGCCGTGCGGCTGATGGCCGGTGAGCATCGACGCGCGCGAGGGCATGCACCACGATCCGAGAAACGCGCCTTGAAAACGCACACCGTTGGCCGCAAGCGCATCGATGTTTGGCGTCTTCACGCCGGGTAACGCTTCGGGATAACACGAAAGCGTTTTATACGATTGATCGTCCGCGAAGATCAGCAGGATGTTGGGACGCGAACGCTTCTCAGCGGGGTGGGCCGATGAAAAAAAGATGATCAATGAGAGAGCGGTGATTGTAGTTCGCATGGGGGTCCTGACGTTTGGTTTGAGCTGCGCATTGATCCAGGGCGCGAGTTTTTCTGATTGTAGTGGCTGGGTGTCCGGATTGATTGATGTTGGCTCACGAGGCTCGCATTACTTCATCTCCGCAGCGGCAATCGCTTCGCGGAGCTCGGCGGCGACTTTGGCGACTTCGACGAACGGGTCGTAATCTTTGCGGCGCATGGAAAGTGTTTCGATGGGCAGAAAGCCTCTGTAACCGGACTCCCGAATGATCGCGACCAGTTTTTTAAAATCGGTACGCGGCGAATCCGTGCGGCTGCGCATGTTTTCTTTGATCTGCCAATTCAATGCGTAAGGGGCCATCAGCGCGATGTCGGCGTAGGCGTCTTCGGAGAGATATTTTCCAGTATCAACAAGCGCGCCGCACCAGTCGTGGTCGACGCGTTTGAGCAGGCTGAGGTGCTCCGCGCCGGTGGCGATGAAGTCGCCGTGATTCTGCACGGCGATCAGAATGCCGAATTTCTTTCCATATTCAGCGCACTCGCGCAACGCATCGGCCATCCACGTCTCGACGGCGTCATGAGTGGCGTTGCCCGACGCTTCTTTCCAATCTTTGAACGGCTTTTGGGAATCGGCGAAGACGCGCACCGATGGCGCGCCGAGCTTCGCGGCGACTTCGACCCATTCCTTTATTATTTGCGTCCCGGCCGCACGGACTGCCTTGTCTGCGGCTGTGAAATCATTTCGCACGCCTGTGCCGCTGATGGCAAGCCCGAGGTCGTGAGTGCGCTTTTTGAGCGCGTAGAGATAGCCGTCGTCTGGCGCTTTGGGGTAGCCGGGAAAGAAATAACCGGTGAGGTCGATCGCGTTGAGATTTTGCTTTGCCGCGAAGTCACATACTTGCAACAAGTCCACTCCTTGCGTCGGATCCTTTGCGCGCGCATAGAAGAGTTCAAGAAAAGAAAATGCGTTCAATGCCGGCAGTAAGAGCGGACCGCCGCCGCGCTTGATCGGAGCGAAGTCGGCGAAGACTAGGCTGGCCGTGATACTACCCGCAGCACATGTGGCCAGAGCCGCCTTTGAAAAGAAATTGCGACGTGTTGTCAACATGATGAACGAATACTCCAAAGATAAGTGTTCAAAACGTTCCTGGCCAATCGGATACTAATAGCCGATGTTTTTCACCGCTGCATCACCCAATCGCTCGCGCAACTGTGCGAGATACAGGCTGGCGGGGGTCACGGGCTCGTTGGCGGAGAAGAACGATTCCTTGCTGTGAGTCTTATGCGGCTCGCCCTTGCAGCCGATGGTCAGATTCTGTGCGCCGGGCGGCATTTGGATTTGCAGATGTTTCACCGTGCCATTCCACACGATGCCCCATCCGATGGCCCAGCCGTGACCTGAGCCGGAGCTTTGTCGGTTGATGAGATCGACCCGTCCGTCGGGGATGGTGCAAGAGTCAATCAACAGGCCCGTGGACCAATGCATGTGCGGCTGGATGCTGCCCTCGCCCTCGAACGTGCAATTGAGCACCACGTTCAACATCGCGGCTTGGTTCAGCGTCGCGACGTAGAAGCCGCCGAGTCCGTGCGAGCTGCACCGGTCCACGAGCACCTGCGAGCCGCGGATGGAAATATCCGCCGGATAGCCCGCGCCCTTTTCCACCGTCGAGTTGTGATACGAGTGCGCTTCTGTGATGGTGATGCGCCGGCAACCGCCCCACACTTGGACGTTGTTGAGCGTCTCGCGCATGACGAGGTCTTTGACCCAACAATCCTCACTATCGCCCTTGAGCGCCACGGAGATGTTCTTGCCTGCGGCCAGCGTGCCTTTGTGCGGGGGCGAAATGATCTGCAGCGCTTCGATGCCACATTGGCTGAGACGCTTCACGGCAGGCGTCCTGATCACCACCGCGGGTTCGTCGAGCAACTGCGCATCAATCGTGTCGGTGAGCGGCACATCCAACGTGAGACGGTTGCCTTCGATGGAGCGGATGCTGCGATGAATCGTGATCTCCGTGCCTTCCTTCATCCACGTCTGCGGGCTATCTTCTTTACCTTTCCGCTTCCTTACAAGATCGTCCATGCCCATGAAGTGAATCCACTTCGCTGTCCGCGCCCAACGGATGCGAATGGCATCACCCGCCGCCAGCCCCTTCGCATCCTTCATGGAAAGAGTCATCGTGCCCGCCGGCACATACGCATCCGCGATGGGAAACGTGTTCGCCGGAGTCTCCTTCGGGAACGACAGATCCGGCCCCTCGATGATGAAAGCCGTATGTGGCTCGCCCGTCATCTCGATCAACGTCCCCTCCTTGCCCGAACCCGAGCCGCGCAACACGACGCCGTCCCGCGTGATCGTGATCTCTTTCGAGCAATGAAACGTCCCCGGCTTCAGCAACACCGCCCCGCGAAACCCGTTGACTAACGACAGCGCCGACACCTCGCCAATCGCCGCCTGAATCGCCGCCGTATCATCGCCCCCCGACGGCACGACTTCCTTCTTCGCCGGAAGTGTGGGAAGCGCAACGCCGCCGCCCATGTAGCCGGCATAGGAGAAATCGACGATGCGTTCGCCTTTGGGCGTGGACTTATATTCCAGCTTTCCGTTCGCGCCGACTGCGACCAATTGGCGTTCAAGCAGGTTCGTACTTTCTGCGGAATGCACGGCCAGCGGAGTGAGCAGCAGGGCAATGAGGAGTGAGAGATTTTTTTTCAAGGGTTGAATCATTGAAGCTCCAGTTCACTTCTTATCATTGTTTTCGAGGACCAGCACCCAGTCCTGCGGCGAAGGCAGCCGTGATTGGTATTCGCCCGTGGGAGCGCTGACGGCACCCTGCTCAAAGCGCCTTCCAGTGGCCGGGTCGAAGTAGAAGGCTGAGTAGCGGACGTCGGGTTCGAGTCCTTTGACGATCGTTCCTTTCCATTGGTAGATACCCCGCTTCGGCTGGTAGATGAACCGGACCTTCCCTGGGGTGCCGGCGGCGAAGCAGTCCTTGTCGGCCCACTCCGGATGCACCTCAAAGCGTGACCACGGATACTGCTCCAGCAGTTTCTTGCCGATCCCGAGCTGGGTCGATCCCGCGTAGCCCATGCCTTCCTTCCACGTCGTCCAGTCGTAAACCGGATCGATGCCCGGGTCGCCTTCCACGCTGGCCTGCCAGATGCCCGCCGCGCCATAGGTGTGGCCTGCCGCGCCGCTCAACATGAAGCTCCAGAACAAATGCCGCTGCAAGTCCTGGAAGTTGGTTTGCATGTGTCCCTCGTAACAGGCCTCGCCGCAAAGCGCCGGTTTGGCGGGCTGCTGTGATTGGCAGGACTTCATCAATGCCAGTGATTGTGCCGCAGTCTGATAACCGTTGTGCCCGATCCCGACCATGTCGAAGTCAAAGACCGCGTTGTCCTTGATCGCCTGTCGCGGATGTTCCGGAGCGTGGTAGGTCAGCGGGTGCTGATACGGATCCGTGTCCTTCAAATACTTCGCGAGTTCCGACCACGGGCCATACGCATCCTTGGCTTCACCCCCGACGATCCAAACCGCGGGATAGGCACCGTAGCGGGCAATCAAGTTCCGCCAATGCCGCTTGAAGCCGTCGAGCCCCACTTGTGTCAGTGTGCTCTTGCCGCCTCCCTGCGGACGCCCCCACCCCCCGACGATCACCGGTACTATTCCAGCATCGACGAGGTGCTTGATGCGACGGTCGGCGAACTCGAAATACGTCGGATTCACCACGCTGAAATCGACCTTCTCATAGGGCTTGCCGCCTTCGTTCTCCCAGCGCGCTTCCATCATGTTTTCATCCGGGTAAGGCCCGCAGACGATTTGAACCGCATTGAAACCCTTGGCCTTGCGGTCGGCGGTCAGTTCCTGAAAGCCCTCCCAGGTCATCCGCTTGCACAGGCATTTCCACCAGGTGTCCCCCAGCCAGAGAAACGGCGCGCCATCGGCATGCTCGAAATGCCGCTTATCGTCGGCCACGCGGAGAAAGCCGTGTTTGAGCAGCAGGTTGTCACCCTTATAAGCGGTGACGGAAAGCGTTTGCTCCTCTCCATTGAGACCGGGATTTGCCTTGTCGCTGCATTCAACGCGGTAGGTGTATTTCCCCAGAGTCGGAGGCGCGAATCGAACCGTCCACTTCTTGTCGCCCAACCAGAACGCCGGAACCTTCCACTGTTTTTCGCCTTGCTTGAAGACGACGTCGACCTCCACCTCCGTGAATGGATTTTCATACTTCTTGGAGGATGCGAACGAACTTTCAAAGACAGTCCATTGCTCGGCAATGAGAGCGTTGTTGGCGTTTTGCGGCGAATCAACGGCGTGTAGCTCGGCGAGCGGCGCGAGCAGCAAGGCAGTCAGGAGTATGAGCGTGCGTTTCATATGGTTTCTATCTTTGCGTTTTCCTTCCCCTTTGCGAATTTACAATCACAGGCCGCTGCGTTTTCGCTTGTCGCGTGGCGTTGGAGAGGGCGTGCTTTCAACGATCGCCATAACGATGAGGTACTTTCCGTTGACGCGCAGTTTGCCTGCAACAGTCGCTTTTTTTCCGTAGTTTTTCTTCAATTCAACGAGGATTTCGTCGGAACCTGCTTTCATCGGATAAGTCTTGGAGTCGTCGCAGACCAGCGAACCGATGACACCGCGATCGCTGGGTTTATCGGGATCGTCCAGTACGATGACGCCTGTAAAAACGCACTTTTGCCCCTTGATCATGGCTTCGTCGCCCGCCGCATCTTCTTTAGCGGCAATCTTGGCCTCTTCTTCAGGCGACAACTGAGTTTCCTCCGCGCGGATAGACGAGAATCCCGCGAATGCCAAAAAGGCTATTGCAGCGATCGTGAAACGTTTCATCCTGTTTGTGTCTCCTGATTTCAGTTCCCGTACTTCAGAATCCGTAACCTATTCTGTATCCATTTTGTACCAAATGATTCGCGGTCGGATCGAATAGGAAATCGAAATATCATCGAATACCGGCGTATCCAGCAGGTACTGCTTGCTCGGATCGACCTCGGTTCCACCTTTGGGATCCACCAGCGGATTGACCGGGTATTTGAAGCGGACACGGTAACGCAGATGGCTGGTCGCCACGCGAACCGGCTTGGCGACCGTTCCGATCTGGTTCAACGCGTTGGGATCGACCAAAGTTGTCCCGAGTATCTTTCCGCTGGTATCGGAATTGCCGTCCACGCTGTCGATCAATTCGACTTCCACACCGCGCGTGTCGAACGTTTGTTGTTTGCCATATTCGGACGGCGCGGGCCGATTGACGCTGACATCACGCCGGATGCGCCCGCTTTCGTCCACCAAGGTATTGTCGATCGCATTGTCGTCGTTGTAGAATTCGTAATCAAACGGCCCTTTGAACGGCATCGAAACCGGTTTTCGCGATCCTCCCAAGTAGGTCACATATTCAGTGCGTTTGAACTGACCGCTGGGCGTCTTGTATTCGTGCATGAACCGGGGGGTAAAGACCGTCCAGGACGCCCGCAAGACGGTCACCTGTTCATCGACGGCCGGCGTGTTGACGTTGTTGATCGATTGCAACATGGATTGCGAGGTGAATACTGGCAAATTCGTGCTGGTCGATGGCGAGGGCGGAAGATAGTAGCGGCTGAGCGCCTGCTCGCGGACAATCCGGTCTCTCGCCCAATCCGGCGAGCCGGAGTCGTTCAGGACGCGGTCTCTGCTGGATATCTTCAATTCGTCGATCACGGCGAACGTACCATCGTCCGGCATGTAGCGGTAATGGTAGTAGACATCGTTCAGGCTCGGACTCATGCCGCCATAATTCAGGTTATTGATACTGAATACTTTGGCATTATTCGTCACGCCTGCGGGATCGGCCCAATCCCATTTCACATCCTGGCCCGTGGAGCCGAAGGCGTTGAGCGCACCTTGATTGCCGACTTGCGCGGGTTGAGACTTTTCGATCCCGCTGCCGTACGACCGGAAGCACCAGAAGAAATCGGGCTTCCACGTCTTCTGCCCTTCCATGTTCAACTGTGTGTCGACGAACGGTCGGATGTGGCTCTGGATCGTGCTCAAGTTTCCCTGACTCTTGTAATCCGCGCGGCTGGGTTCCTGCCGCAGATGTCCGGTAGGGCCGCCCGGGGTTTGCGGCGCCAGGCTTTGGCTGTACACATTGCGTCGAAAACCGGTGAAACTCCAGCGGAACGGCTGGATGCGGTATGCCGGAGATTCCTGCTGGGCGGGCGCGGCGGGATGCGTCACCCAGTCATAGCCGCCGTACAAATAGCCGCCAAAATCGAAGTCGGCGGTGCCGATCCCGTCGGCTTCCCAAAAGACGCTGAGGTCGTTGGTGCGATAGCGGTTGGCGCTGTGCCCGGCACCGGGGTTTAAATCGTTGAACGAAAACACATATTGTCCGGTCTTGTAGAAGTAGAGGCCGCGTGACCAGCGCAGTTGCGTGCCGGGATTTGACGCGTTGAACAATTCGTGCGTGCGGAAATCGCCCTGATCCCACGTCGGCTTGATCCACATCGAAACGCAATTCCCGTCTTGAGAACCCGTCTGAAAATTCTCTTTGTTGGCACCAAAGAGATATTTCAACGTGCCTGAATTGCCGGAGACGCCGGGATTGGACAAGTACGCTCCGTCGGTGCGTAAATCGCCGCGGCGTACCGTCACGTTGTTGTAATAGAAGTTTGGATCGAGACCCGTGAGACCCGCATTCAACGAGACGAAATAATACACCAAGCGGTTGCCAGGAAGGCCCGGATCGGTGGCAATCAACGTGTCGTTCATGATGCCGAGCAGACTGGACGTGCCGACGACGCGGAACTGCGATCCTTTTTTGGCGTACGGACCGGTATCGATGTGCGGGTACTTGGCTTGTTCGTGTCCGTTTCCGGCGCAATCGGCGGTGTCGAGATCGCCGTCGAAGGAAGCGAGGAACGTGTCCTTGTCGTTGTTTGGATCGTAGCCGGACGTGTTGGTCGCCAGTGTGATCTGGCCGTCGTACACCGCCGGCTGCACGCGATTCGCCACGACGTCGGGCTGGTTGATGTCCACGGGCAGCGCAAAGACGTTGCGTTTACTGCCGCCGCCGACGCCACTGTCCACAACTTCTTGATTCTTGCCATTGGCCTGACCTGTGACCTGGCTGCGGATGGTGTATTGCAGCGGCACGAGTGGCTCGGGCTGCGTGATCAGTGCAAGGCGATCCTTGACGTTGTACGCGTCGCGCGCGACTTGACCGCTGCACGTCGAACCGGGGTCGCCCAATGCTTTCGACATGTGGCCCCGGGCGAATTGGTGTTGCGTGGTTTCACGCCAGACGTCGTAAACTTGCACGAGTCCCGACGATTGACGTTCGGCGGCGACCTCGCCGCCCGAGACGATTTGACCCGTCGAACGGATTTCAAAAATGCCGTTGGAATCGAACGAAAATTCCGTCGTGGAACGGTTCATGTCGGACTTATCGATCATCTCGTCGGCTTTGTAACGGTAGTTGCGCGTGATGAAGGCGCCTGCGGTGGCCGGGAAGCGTTTGGAGGACATGATGTAACGATTTTTGTCGATCATGTAGATCGGAACACAACCGGGTTTGATGGGGTTGGCGACGGCGGTGCCGCCCGGCGAATTGGTATAGATCATCACCGGTTCCATTTCAGTGAAATTGCGTCCCCAGCGGTTGATCCACTCGATGTTCGGATTGAATTTCAAGAGGTCCGTATTGGGATTGAAATGGGCCATCAACATGCGTGCGACCGATGCCTTGTGAGTGTCCAGCCCATTGTTCGTGCGCACGTCGTCCCAGGGCTTGATCACGCGAAAGTACAAGTCGTCCCACGTGCGAAACGGACCGCGCGGATAGGAGTGAACGTTGGCGGCGTTGGCACCGCCCGACACCGTCAACGCGACGACATCCATGTATGGAAATTTCGGATCCTTGTCGCGCGCGAGAATGACGCGGTAAGCCAGTTCCTGCGCCTCGTTAATCGACGGGGTTCCTGCAGGATCGAGCGATCCAAAATTATTGAGATAGTCGAACTGGTAGCCCGCCGCCGTAAGCTTTGTTGGCATCGGACGGTTGAAGACGATTTTTCCGGCGGCCGCCGGGATGCGCTTCAATCCGTAGAACGTGGCCAGACGCGATTCGAGGTCGCCGGTGGCCGACTTGGAATTGTCGATAAACCACGACGCGCTCAATTGGGCGAGGTCGGCATCCGTTCCCACCGCGAGTGAACTGCCGTGTTGAACGTTAAGCCCCATGAAGAGCGCCGCGAGCACTTTCTCGGACGCGGTGTTCAGATTCACCGGGGCACGGTGGATGCAGAGTGGGTTGCGTTTGTAGTTGATCTTGGGATTGGGAACAAAACTGCCGTCAGCGTTTGTTTGAGGCAAATACGGCGTTCCGGCGGGCGGCAATTTGGCTGGAAATTGCGCGAACGTTTCACCGGTGGGGGCTTGAAGCATCGCCTCTTCCGCCGCGACCAGGATGTAGGAACTGCACGGCCCCGGCGAGACGACCATTTTCTCTTCGAGGCGAATGGCGATCCAATCGGTTCCATTGGTTGCGATCCGGCGCAACTGTCCGGCACCGTGTCCATTGACAATCGAGACGTAGCTTCCGCGCAGCGATCCGCGCAGATTGTCGGGATCGTTGGTGATGTCATCGGCCACCCAGCTCTTATCGCGATCAATCAGCACCTGGTAATAGTCGCCCTTGACGCTGGTTTCGCTGGCCCATTCGAATTTGCCGACGCAAACCGTGTTGGTATCGACCCAGGAATCGATCGTAATGTAGGGGCGCAACGCGGCTAATTTCAGCTCGATTTCGAGTTGCTCTAACGGGTGGCTGGGATTCCCGTCGTTGTTGCGTTCATAGTACGTCAAAGCTAATTTGACGTCGTCTATGTTGGCGAACTTTCCGTGTTTGCTGCGATAACCCGCGATGGCATACCCATCCCCATATATGGCGACGCCGTTCGCGCCGGTCAAGGGCCGACCATTGCCATCCGTTTGGAAATAGAGGTCCACATTATCAGAGATATCTTTGCTGTTTTTGTCATAAAGCCCGGCATCGGCCCCTTCGTCCGCCCAGCGCTTGGGTTGGATCATGTCAAGATTGGCGGCGATTAGCGGCGAACCGATACAGCGGCACAAATTGTCCAGTACAACGGCGAGGTTGTCACACGCATTGATGTTGATTTTACCGGCGGCGTCCTCAACGGAGAGTGTAAATCGATCGCTCTGCAAGGCGCGCGTATTCCCAAGCGCGGCGCTGAAGCCGGTCAAGGTCTTGTCATCCTGAATTTTTGGAAACGAAATTTGGCGTTGTTTGTTGTGAAGATAATCGACCGTGAACCACGCCGAACGCGGGTTCTCGGTATCCTTGTACACTTCGTCCAAGAGGTTGGCCACCGCGTAGGAAAACCCGGCTTGGACCATGAATTCCGCGCGAACACTGTCGGAATATCGCGCCGCCGACTTCGCCTGCACAATGCTAATCGTGTAGAAACCTGCGCCCATGGCTGCCAGCACTGCGAGAACGCCAGCCACCATAATCAGCGTGACACCACGACTCTGAGAAGCCGATACTCGAAGGCTCCGAGAAAGAGTGGGCCGGCGCTTGTATTTCCACATGAAAAACCTCTAGATTAGAATAAAGTGGAAAGATCATAGTAGCTTTTAATGAACACCGGGACAGACGGCACAATGTTTTTAAGATAGAAGTATGTGCCGTCGAATACTAGTGACGTAAATAAAGTGTGTATTCTATAACTTCAGAGATCAAGGGACAGGGTGCTCGACTAGTTGCAATTAATCCAGTGACCTGTCCCTGATCTCATATTTTAGTCTGACAATTGTTTTATAATTGCGCCAGAACGCTATTCACCTTTGTTTGAAATCGTGAGCGTCGAATTCTCTTCGACTTCTTTTGTCTTAGCCGGGCCGCCGTCGTAGGAGTATTCGATCTTCAATTTCTTAACAGTGCCATCGACAGGGTCGCCGAAGTGCTCGTTCGTGGCTTCGACGGAGAGCGCGTCGTCTTTGACCATCTCCTGGACTTTGACGGTGACATCTGTCTTGGCGCCGTCGGGTAGGTCGCCGTAATGGGCTTTGATGATTTTGAGTTTGCTGACTTTGGTTGCGATAGACAACGTCTCACCTTCGTTAGCAGTCATGTCCATTGCCGTGCCGTCGAGTGTGTATTGAACTTTGAGTTTCTTAGTGGTGCCTTCGACAGGGTCGCCGAAGTTGTCGTTGGAGGCTTCGATAGTGAGACCATTTGCGGTTGCGGCGGCTTTGCATTTTTCAGTCACGTCGGATTTGGTACCGTCGGGCAAATCGCCGTATTCAGCTTTAACGATGACGAGCTTCATGACTTTGTCTTCAGCCTGAAGAATCGCGCTGCTGAAGAGCGCCATCACCATGACTACACAACCCGCCGCGAGACTGCTTTTCATGGGAGAAAATCCTTTTAGATAGCCGGGTGACTGCGCAGAAATCCGGGCGTCGGAACGAAACCGCGAAGGCAAATCTGCGCTTCTGAATCCCGCCGCTTATATCCAGAATTGGGCACCAGCGCGAGCGCAGAAAGCGAACTGGCGGGTGGCACTGGTAGGTACTCCTACCAGTGCGAACACGAAGAGTCGTGTTGAATTTCAATTCGGTCTTTCGTTTCAGTGTGCCGATGAAAGGCGCTGAAACTCCGTGACCGTATAACCATTTTTTCTCAACGCATGCCGTAATTAAAGTGCCATAGCACTCACTTTAATTCCGTCGCTCCGGCGGCGGGAACAGGCGTTGCCGTCGGAGTAGGTCCCGTGACGGCTTTCTCTTTGTTCTCTTTCTTGGTTTGCCCCTTCTTCTTCTTTTCCGGTGCCTCGGTGACGACCGGCGGAAGATGCTTTGAAAGCGCTTCGATGATTGCCTTGTTCTCCGGTTTGTCGTGCACGCTGACGGTTTCGTCGGGATCGTTCTGTTCGTCGTAAAGCTCCGTCGCGATGATCTTCGAACCGGTGCGTTCGCGCCAAAGCGTCAGGCGCCAGCGTTCATCGCGGATGCTGTAACCCATCACCGCTCCGCCAGCCTTGCCCGCGCTGCGCGGGTATTGGCTGATGGCGACCTTGGCCTTGGATGCCGTCGGATTTTCGATGAAGGACTTCACGCTGCTGCCCGCGAGTCCTGCGGGAATCGGCAGGCCGCAGAGGTCGGCGAGCGTCGGATACACGTCCACAAATTCCACCGGCGCTTCGCATTTCTGTCCGGCGGTCTTTTGCTTTGGCAGGCTGATGAGCAGCGGCGCACGCGTCGCGATTTCGAAATTCGTGTGTTTGTGCCACAGGCCGTGGTCGCCGAGTTGCCAGCCGTGGTCGCCCCAAAGCACAATGATGGTGTTGTCGGCGAGACCTTCCTTTTCGAGCGCGTCGAGGACCCGGCCCACCTGTGTGTCGGTGTAGCTGATGCACGCATAATATCCGTGGCGGAG
>Ga0194042_1000088_pt1 | contig 26189 bp, 28 predicted proteins | sample JunL4412m_MetaG_FD_148974 | JGI IMG/M metagenome (GOLD analysis project Ga0194042, IMG submission 148974) | Anoxic zone freshwater microbial communities from boreal shield lake in IISD Experimental Lakes Area, Ontario, Canada - Jun2016-L442-12m | ecosystem: Environmental > Aquatic > Freshwater >...
TGGAAAGCTGCTTGGCCAGAGGGCGCCCAAATGCATCTACAGCCCCGCCAGGGGGGAAGGGGTTAATGAAGGTGATCGGCTTATTTGGGGAGGGCCAGGAGCTGGTCTGGGCTCCCACTGAGAGGGACAGGGTGCTAGCAAGCAGTAAAAACAGGATATTTCTGAGCATTTTGGGTATCTCCATCGGGTTTTCTGTCATTGAATCATTTTGGCTTAAATGCGGTTTCTAAGCGTTATCCCTGATAAAAAAGGCTATTTCTCACTGTTTTTATGGAGATATACTGACTCCGTTGTTGCTATGAATACTTATTTGATAACGGGAGACGAGATGTCACAACACGATACATTGTTGGCTGCTTTTGAAACATATAAAGCTGAAAACGAAAAATTCATTGAAAAAGGTATTAAGGCTTCTGCAGCACGTGCTCGTAAGGCCTTGCAAGAAATTGCTGGCGCATGCAAGGAGCGTCGCAAAGAAATTACCGCTACAAAAGAGGCGATGGAAGCTAAGAAGTAATTCTCAAGCACATTCACCTCAAAGCCTAGCCTTCATCAGCTAGGCTTTTTTATTTGTATATCACCATCTCTTATGAATGCAAGCCAGTTTATGCAGATGTTGCAGCAGGAAGGCTATCCTGAGCCTGTTGAAGTAAGGCAAGCCCCAAATGGTTTTTTAAACGATCACACCCATTCATTTGCAGTCAAAGCACTCGTGATAGATGGAAGCATTCAGATCGTGGCACAAGGTAATTGCAAGACGTATCTAGCTGGAGATGTCTTTCAACTTGACTTTGAACAACTGCATGCTGAAAGCTATGGGCCTGCGGGGGTAATCTATCTGGCCTCTAGAAAGCAATAAACGTAAATCATCCGGCAGTTTTGATTAAGACACCACCAAAGGCTTCTCCTGGCTCTTAGTCATTTGGCCGATGACGCGTGCACCCAAGAATTGATGTTGATTAAAGATGTCTAGGACTTCTTGCACACATTCAGGAGCACAAGAAACTAGTAAGCCGCCACTCGTTTGCGGATCGGTCAATAAAGCCAGCTGCGCTGGAGAGAAGTTGGTAGGAATGCTGACATCAGAGCTGTAACTTTCCCAATTACGATCAGAAGCGCCAGTGATTACTCCGTTATCCGCTAATGTCTGCACATTAGAGAGTAGTGGAACCTGGCTCCAATCAATATGGGCGGTGCAGTTAGAGCCTCTTGCTAATTCAAGGGTATGACCAGCCAATCCAAATCCAGTGACGTCTGTCAAAGCATGCACACCAGCAAGCTTTGCTAAGTCTGGTCCTGCGGCATTGAGCTTGGTAGTATTAGAAATCATCTCCCGATAACCATCTGGCCCGAGCAAATCCTTTTTTAGGGCTGCTGAGAGAATGCCGACGCCAAGTGGCTTCCCCAAGATCAGCACATCGCCAGGCTTTGCACTGGCATTACTCTTGACTCTCTTAGGATCTACTAGGCCAATCGCCACCAATCCATAAATCGGCTCAACTGAATCAATGGTGTGGCCACCCGCAATGGGGATGCCAGCACTTCGGCAAGCTTCAGCACCACCTTCTAGAACTCGGGCAATGGTCTTACTAGATAGAACTTCAATTGGCATGCCTACTAAGGCAAGTGCAAATATCGGTGTGCCGCCCATGGCATAGATATCACTGATGGCATTAGTTGCAGCAATCTTCCCAAAATCAAATGGATCATCCACGATGGGCATGAAGAAATCCGTTGTTGCGACTATCGCTTGAGACTCATTAATTTGATAAACAGCAGCATCATCAGAAGTCTCAATACCAATGAGCAATTCTTTGGGGAAAGGCAGTTGTGGAACATTCTTCAGGATTTCAGAAAGAACACCCGGCGCAATCTTGCAGCCACAGCCGCCACCATGGGATAGGGAGGTAAGGCGGGGTTCAGTGGTTTGAATATCTTGGGCCATGAAAATATTTTATATCTGAAGGAGTTTTAGCGATTAAAGCTGCGCTTGGGAGGACTACTGCGCTTGGCTGGAGCACGACCACCTCCGCCACCATTACCTGCAGCCTTAGGCTTTCTCGATTGCTGATGTTGTTGGCTGCGCAGCTGAATCGGTTGTGCAATAGCATTAGGGTCTGGTTCAAATCCTGCAATGACTTCTTGCGGGATTTTTTGTTTAATGACTTTTTCAATATCTCTGAGCATCTGATGCTCATCAATGCAAACCAGAGAGACTGCAACGCCATTCGAGCCTGCTCGACCAGTACGTCCAATACGGTGCACATAATCTTCAGATACGTTTGGTAAGTCATAGTTCACTACATGGGGCAGTTGATCAATATCGATACCGCGCGCAGCAATGTCCGTTGCTACTAGCGCAGTGAGCTTACCTGCCTTGAAATCTGCCAAGGCCTTTGTTCTGGCTGTTTGACTCTTATTACCATGGATGGCCATGCTGGTAATGCCATCCTTTTCTAATTGGGTGACGAGTTTGTTGGCACCATGCTTGGTGCGAGTAAAGACCAACACTTGCTTCCAGTTATTCGTTTGAATCAAATGCGCAAGCAAAGGATGTTTCTTGGTTCTATCGACAGGATGAATCAGCTGGGCAATCGCTTCATTCGCGCTATTGCTGCGAGCCACTTCAATCAAGGCTGGTGAATTTAATAAGCTATCTGCCAACGCTTTAATCTCAGTAGAGAAGGTGGCAGAGAACAAGAGATTTTGTCGTTGCTTAGGTAGCGCAGCTAAGATCTTTTTGATATCACGTAAGAAGCCCATATCGAGCATGCGATCAGCTTCATCTAGTACCAGAATTTCAATATGACTGAGTGAGACACATTTTTGTGACATCAAGTCTAGTAAACGCCCTGGTGTTGCAACCAAAATATCTAGGCCACCAGCAATCGCTTTAATTTGTGGATTGGCACCTACGCCGCCAAAGATCACAGTCGATTTGAGCCCAGTATATTTGCCGTAAGTCACAACAGACTCTTGAACTTGAGCTGCTAGCTCACGAGTAGGAGTCAGAATCAGTACGCGCAAGAGACGTTTACCAGTACTCGCTTTTGTGGAGCTGAGGCGTTGCAAAATGGGGAGTGTAAAGCCTGCCGTTTTACCTGTACCAGTTTGGGCAGCCGCTAGGAGGTCGCCACCTTGAAGTACTGCGGGAATCGATTTAGCTTGAATCGGTGTGGGGCTGGTATAGCCTTCTTCAGCAATAGCGCGAAGAATGGGCTCTGATAAACCAAGATCTGTAAATAACATAGGGGCCAATAGAGTATTGACCCGTATTCAATTAAACGACTATCCCGGCCAATGGGGTGAGCTGCCACGCTAGAGCGTTTGCAGTAAGAGCCTCTATTTTAAGTCATTAAAGTGATTCGGTTAAAAAGAGCCAGTCAGGCAGTGCTTTGGGCTTGAGGGTGGCGGTATCTACGCAAACAATATTAATTAGAGCGCTCACAATGAGTTCCATTTCAGCTGCACTGCCATCTGGTGATTTCCTTTTGGCTGTCTGCTTCACGCTGACTTGAGCCCTACTACGGCGCTCTATGACCTGATCAATCTGTAGTAAATCATCTAAGTAGGCAGGCTTATGAAAATCCATTTGAAGATCTCGGACAGGAAGCAATATTCCAAAGTCGTTAATGAGCTTAGTTGGGCTTAAGTCGAACTGAGCCAACCATTCTGCGCGACTGCGCTCAAAAATATCTAAATAGCGTGCATGGTATACAAGGCCTGCAGCATCAGTATCGGAGTAACACACACGATGGATGTAGGGAAAAGAAGAGTAGGCGGTGCTCATAAGTGATGTGTGCTTATTCAATGGTTATTCAATAGTTTTTACTAATGACAGAATCATATTACGATGGGGAATCCCTGCTTCATCATAAATAGATCCCTCCGCTATAAATCCCATCTTTGCATAAAAAGGAATTGCAGATACTTGGGAATGTAGTGTCAGAGTTAAAACTCCCTCTGATTTAGCTAGAGCAATCAAGCGGCTCAGGATTACTTTACCGATACCCCGGTTTCGGAATGCACTTAAGACAGCCATGCGACCAATTTGTGCATGATGACTATTTAAGTGAACGAGTCGCCCGGTGCCCACACATACGTGGTCCTCATAAGCTAAGGCATGCTTGGAAGTAGGGTCAAACTCATCCAATTCCATATCCTCAGGGACTCCTTGCTCATGTATGAACACCTTCTCCCGTATCAAGTAGGCATCTTGGGAGGCTTCCTGCCAAGGTTTAATCAAAATTTCTAAGGTATTTACGGGGTTTGGCTGGGGCATGGGCTTAATTTACCAAATAAGTGCCAAACCTGACAAAGCCCATGGTTACAATGATTTGTGGTTCGGTTACGGGCTCATCCCATCCCTTTTACTTGCTTAGGAGTTATTTTGAAAAAATCTTTACTGACTGGTTTATTTGCCGCAGCTGGCCTCGCTTTTGCAAGCGCTGCTTTTGCTCAGGCACCCGCAAAAATGCTGCCATTGGCTGCTGAAGTGGTTGTCATTACTGCTACCGTTGATTCTGTTGATGTTAAAAACCGAATTATTGTATTGAAAGATGCTAATGGTAATTTGGCGCAAATGAATGTTTCCAAAGCAGTTAATGATTTAGATAAAGTTAAAAAGGGTGATGTGTTTGTAGTTGAGCATGCCCAAGCGATTGCGGTTGGTTTAATAGGAGTGGCTAAAGGTGCTAAGCCAGGTGTTTCTGGTGTTCGTTCTGTAACAGTTTCAGGCAAGGGTTCTGCTAAGCCGTTCGAAGAAACTACTGACACTATTTATGCAACTGTAAAAATCACAACAATTGATGCAAAAACACGTATTGTGACTTTCACATTACCAAGTGGCGAGAAGCAAAAGGTTAAGGTTGACCCAGCCGTTCTTGGTCTTGAGAAATTTAAAGCTGGTGATGACGTCATGGTTGAGTTTGTGGACGATACCGCAATTGGTTTCGTAACACCTAAGAAGTAAGTCTCAAACTGCTCTGGCCAAGTGCCAGTGCTCAGTAAAAAGCCCGCAGGTGCGGGCTTTTTCTTTGTCTGCTACTTCTTAGCATTTGGAAAGAAGAGCTGCTCGCCACCAATTTGATAGCTGGCAATGACATCTTGCCCATTCTTGGAGATTAGCCAGTCAATAAAGGCCTGTCCTTCCGCTTTTTTCACATGAGGAAACTTGGCTGGATTAACGAGCATCACGCCGTACTGATTGAAGAGTTTAGGGTCGCCTTGTACGAGGATAACTAAATCACCCCGATTCTTAAAGCTAAGCCAAGTAGCGCGATCTGCAAGAATATAACCATTCATAGCGGATGCAGTATTGAGTGCAGGGCCCATACCAGAACCCGTTTCCTTATACCAAGTTTGAGATGGCGAAACGGTGATGCCTGCACCTTTCCAGTAACGGAGCTCTGCAGCATGTGTACCGCTCTTATCGCCACGAGAGACAAAAGGAGTTTGTGCAACAGAGAGTTTCTGAAGAGCTACTTGAATATCTTTACCACCACCAATTTTTGCAGGATCTGACTTAGGTCCGATTAGCACGAAGTCGTTATACATCACTTCATTACGCTTGGTTGCGAAGCCTTCTTCAACAAATTTTTCTTCAGCCGGCTTGTCATGAACAAATACAACATCTGCATCACCGCGACGACCAATATCGAGCGCCTGACCGGTTCCCACTGCAACAACTTTGACATTAATCCCGGTTTTCATCTTGAAGATGGGGAGCATGAATTCAAATAGCCCAGATTGTTCGGTAGAGGTGGTGGATGACACCACAATACTTTTTTCTTGGGCAATGGCGGGTGCTGCTAAGAAGACTGCATTAGTTAAGGCGATTACTATTAAGCGGGTAGAGAGAAATCTCATTTAATGCTTTCAGACTGTTGTAATAAAGATTCTGGATGTTCAAGGTACGTGTTGCTTAGTTTAGTCCTACTTAGCTTGATATACACTGAGGCTCAAACCCTTTTTTGCGGAATCAAATTGCGTCAATTTATTTTATTCTTCCTATTTTTTTTATCGCAGAGTGTTTTTGCTCAGCAGGCTACTGTCGCTGTGGCTGCCAATATGAAAGATGCTTTTAGCGAGATCAATGTGGCATTTAAATTCGCTGGTAATCCAGATGTCCGAATTGTGTATGGATCTTCCGGAAACTTTACTGCACAGATCATCAATGGTGCGCCATTTAACTTATTTATTTCTGCTGATGAGCATTTCCCTATTGAGCTCTATAAAAGGGGAAAGGCGATTGATGAGGGAGTTGTGTACGCTACTGGTAAGTTAGCCATCATCTCAAAAAAATCTGCTGGAATGAGTTTGGTGGATGACAAAGATGAACTTATCAGGGCCATGAATAAAGCAAATAAGATTGCCATTGCCAAACCTGAGTTGGCCCCATATGGCAAGGCAGCTATTGAGTATTTGAAGGCAGAAGGTCTTTGGGATATTGCAAAAAATAAATTGATCTATGGAGACAATATCGGCATTACAACAATGTATGTAGTTACAGGCGCAGCTGATCTGGGTTTTACTGCGCTTTCTTTGGCTAAGTCTGCAGATGTTTCTAAAGAGACAAACTTCATCTTAGTGAATAACAAACTATATGAGCCTATTAAGCAGAGAATGGTTTTAATCAAGGGTGCTCCACGAGAGGCAGTAACGCTTTATCAGTTTATGCAAAGCCCTCAGGCCAAATTGATTCTTCAGAAGTATGGCTACAGTACGCCTTAGCTTTTACTTTGGATCAAAGCCCTAAGGTAGCAAATGGCCCATTATTGCTTTGTAGCAAGGGTTCGCCACGAATGATATTCATTCTCATTTGGGGATATAATCTCCCTATAGATCACTCAAAAAAGCCCATTGCATGAATTTGGATCAAGCTGAACTGGAAAGTCTTTACCGCGTAAATGAAGTAAATGCTCCCAAAGGCGCCCCACAAATTAAAGGGCAATTGGAGGACATTGGCTTTTTACCCGGTGAGCAAGTGACTCTCTTGAGAAAGGGCTTGCTGGGTAAGGGTCCTTATATGGTTCGAGTGGGTGCATCTACATTTGCTTTGCGCCAGTCTGAGGCACACATGATTGAAGTTGAGTTGCTACATGCCTGAATCTCAAGTCCATTTTTTCTCTAGCGATCCAGTTGTTGCATTGCTGGGTAATCCTAACTGTGGCAAAACAGCTTTATTCAATTTACTCACTGGTAGTCGTCAAAAAGTAGCGAACTATTCTGGTGTCACGGTAGAGCGCAAAGAAGGGCGCTTGACGCTCGAGTCTGGCAAAAACATTCGTATTCTAGATTTACCGGGCGCATATAGCCTTTATCCAAGATCACTAGATGAGCGTGTGACTTGCAATGTCTTATTAGGTAGAGCAGAAGGTGAGAAGCGTCCTGATTTAGTGGTTTGTATATTAAGTGCGACTAACTTGCGTCGCAATCTACGTTTAGTCTTGGCTGCCAAGCGCTTGGGGCTGCCTTGCCTGGTTGTACTCAACATGCTTGATATCGCAAAGCGTCAAGGCTTACAGATCGATACTGCCGCACTTTCCTATGAACTAGGGCTGCCAGTATTAACTAGTATTGGTATTCAAGCGAATGGTGCCGATAACCTTAAATCTTTTTTATCCAGCTTAGATTGGCGTAATTTGAGTGCAATGCAAACTGGCACGAGTGACGCAACACTAGAAAATGTGGCTTCTCATATTGCCCATGCAGAGTCTGACAATATTTTGGTCCAGAAAATTTTACAAAACTTGAAGTTAGATCAAATCATTCCAGACCATTTAAGTGACCGTTTAGATGCTGTACTGCTTCATCCAGTGTTTGGCCCTTTGATTTTGGTCACCCTCTTATTTTTCATCTTTCAGGCAGTATTTAGTTGGGCAGTTTTACCAATGGAATTAATCAAGACTGCTATTGAGTTTCTGGGTAATCAAATTACCGAGATCCTGCCAAATAACTGGATGCGTAGTTTATTGATTAATGGCGTTTTGGCTGGATTGGGTGGGGTAGTGATCTTCTTGCCGCAAATTCTGATTCTGTTTTTCTTTATTCTTTTGCTGGAGGAGTCTGGCTACCTGCCTAGAGCAGCCTATTTACTGGATCGTGTCATGGGCTCGGTTGGCCTTTCTGGTAGATCATTTATTCCGCTCCTCTCGAGTTTTGCCTGCGCCATCCCTGGAATCATGGCAACTAGAAGTATTTCTAATTCACGAGATCGCTTAGTCACCATTTTGATTGCACCGATGATGACTTGCTCAGCGCGTTTACCGGTGTATGCATTATTGATCTCTGCTTTTATTCCCGAAAGAAAGCTTTGGGCGAATATTGATTTGCAAGGCCTGGTTTTATTCTTGCTTTATCTTGCGGGTATTTTGGGCGCGATGGGCGTTGCTTGGATTCTGAAGCATTTCACAAGTGAGCAATTTCGTATGAATGCTCTCATGATGGAATTGCCTAGCTACCATTTACCTCGCCTCGGTAATCTAGCAATTAGCTTATGGCAGCGCGCAGAAATATTTCTACGTCGCGTCGGCGGCATCATTCTGATTATGACAATTGCTTTATGGGCGCTATCTAGCTTTCCGCTTCCACCTGAGGGCGCTACGGGCTCAGCCATTCAATATAGTTTTGCCGGCATGCTAGGTCAGGCCTTGGCGCATCTCTTTTCCCCGATTGGGTTTAACTGGCAAATTAGTATTGCTTTGGTTCCCGGCATGGCAGCTCGAGAAGTCGTAGTGAGCTCTTTGGCTACTGTCTATGCCTTATCGAGTGCAAGTGCTGATGCTGCAGAAGCATTGATCCCATTAATTTCTTCTGGTTGGTCACTGGCCACAGCACTCTCACTGCTAGCCTGGTTTGTCTTTGCACCGCAGTGCTTATCTACTATCGCGGCAGTAAAGCGTGAAACAGGGGGCTATAAGATCCCAGTTATCATGTTGAGTTACTTGTTTGGTTTAGCTTATCTAGCTTCCTTCATTACCTATAGGATTGCTACCGCTTTTGGTTTAGCTTAGGTTCTACCAATATAAAATCCACCCTAGGGTGGCTTTTATATTTTGATAACTCTAGCTCTGTCTTACTGGGCTACGAAGGTATTCTCAAGTTTTCCTATGCCGCCCATTTCTACCACTACTACATCACCGTTAACTAAATACTTAGGTGGCTTAAAGCCAATACCAACTCCTACTGGAGTGCCTGTAGCAATCAAATCACCTGGATATAGCGTAATTCCAGCAGAGACAGTAGCAATCATATTAGGAATGTCAAAGATTAAATCTTTGGTGTTGGAGTTCTGACGCAATTCGCCATTAACCCAGCACTTCACTGAGATATCATTTTCGTCGACTTCATCTGCCGTAACAACCCATGGACCCATAGGGCAGAAGGTATCAAAGCTTTTACCTAAGAACCATTGCTTATGGCGTTGTTGCCAGTCGCGTGCAGTCACGTCATTAATAGCGGTATAGCCCCAGACATGCTTCATTGCATCTACTTCACTAATACCTTTGCCGCCTTTGCCGATCACGATCGTCAATTCTGCTTCATAGTCAATACAAGTAGAAACAGCAGTTGGGATAATTACATTCGTGTTTGGGCCAGTGACAGATTCTGGCGGCTTAGTAAAAAAGATGGCATGACTAGGAATATCTTCACCTGGCTTAGCGCTACTATCAAAACCACTATTTGAGAACTCTTTTGCATGCTCATGGTAATTTTTACCAACGCAAAAGATATTGCGACGTGGTCTTGGTACTGGGGCTAATAAGCGAATATCGCTAAATGCATGGGTAGCAATCGATGTAGGTATTTTGCCGGCTAAATCCGCGCGCAGAATAGCAACAATGCCATCTTCACTTACATCGACCCCAAGATCAAGTTCCTGCACAGTTTTGCCATCGGCAGAAATGGTACCAACACGGGTCTTACCTGGCTCTTTTATTAAAGAAAATGCTGCGTATTTCATGATTGCTATCTCCAGTAGGGGCTTTATCTATGCTAGCCCCTGTTTATTATGATGAATCTTGTAGTAGGATAAAGAGCATAAATAATAACTAAATTACACATTTGAGACAAAAAATGATGCAAAAAATCAAACTGAGCCATCTGCTTAGCTTTGCCGCGGCTTGCTTGCTTTCGGCTTTTGCAATAGCCCAGACCCCAGAAGCGTGGCCTACTCGTCCAATTACGATGGTGGTACCTTTCCCTCCGGGTGGTGTGGCGGATGCCGTTGGAAGGCCAGTAGCTGAAGCCTTATCTCGAAGCCTAGGGCAATCTGTGATTGTTGAAAATAAACCAGGTGCTGGTGGTGGTATTGGTATGACATCAGTTGCAAAAGCAAAACCGGATGGTTATACCATTCTGATGGCTTTATCTTCTATTTCGATTATTCCTGAGGCAGATAAAGTTGTCGGACGCGAGCAATCATTTCAGCTAAACCAATTAAAGCCGATTGCTCGATTTACGGCGGATCCTACGGTTTTGGTGGTGAGGGCTGATAGCCCATGGAAGGATTACAAATCTTTCATAGCAGCAATGCGCGCTAATCCAGGTAAATACAATTTTGGCTCCTCAGGGAATTATGGAACGATGCACGTTCCGATGGAGATGCTGAAGGCTTCAGAAAAGTTTTATATGGTTCATATTCCCTATACGGGAGCTGGTCCAGCAATTGTGGGTCTACTAGGTGGACAAGTTGATGCAATTGCCACTGGACCATCATCGATTGTTCAGCAGATTAAGGCCGGCAAGGTCCGAGCATTAGCGCACTGGGGGGATGGTAGATTAGCGAGCATGCCTGAGGTGCCTAGCTTTAAAGAGATGGGTATCAAGATTGAATTTTCTCAATGGGCTGGTTTGTTTGTGCCTAGCGCAACGCCTGATTACATCACCAATAAACTACGTGATGCTGCTAAACAAGCAGCCAATGATGAGCGTGTACGTTCTGTCATTAATGGCGCTGGTAGCCCCATCCAATATATGGATGCTCCTGAATTTAAAGTCTATTGGGATAAGGAATCTGCGCAAATGGGTGACGTTGTCAGAAAGATTGGAAAGATCGAATAATGAAAAGACTTTTCATGCTCATTATTTTTACAGTAGCTTTTCAAGCTCATGCGGCAGGTGTTCAGGCGCAGATGGAGCAAAACCCTGCTGTCAAGTTAGCGATTGAAGAGTTAGTCATCGCAAATCATATTTTGTATGACCAAAATGCGGTTGATGGTTATGGTCATATTAGTGTTCGCAATCCAGCAAATCCCAATACCTTCTTTTTAGCAAGAAGTGTGGCACCTTCGGTAGTGAAAGTCGAAGACATTATGGAATTTGATATGGACGGTAAAGCCTTAAATGGCGATACCCGTGTTGCCTATGGTGAACGATTTATTCATAGTGGCATTCTTAAGAATCGCCCTGATATTAATTCAGTCATTCATGGCCATGCATCTCCAATTCTTTCCTATGGTTTAACAGGTGTAACTTTGAAACCGGTTTATCACATGAGTGCCTTCTTGGGTGATGGCGCACCGATATTTGAGATTCGTAATTTTGCTAAGCCAAATTCTGATACAGATATGTTTATTAGTAACTCAGATCTAGGCGAAGCTTTGTCACAGACGATGGGATTGCAATATTTTGTTTTAATGCGTGGCCATGGCTATGCTGCTGGAGCTGACTCTATAAAGAAGGCAGTATTTAGAACGGTCTACGCTATTCAAAATGCCAGTATTCAAGCTGAGGCAATGAAGATGGGCCAAGTTCAATATCTAACCCCTGGAGAGGCTGCCTACTCCAAGGAAACCATTGAAAAAACGATTGGACGTCCATGGCAACTCTGGACTGAACGTGTTAAAAAATCACAATAACTTCAGCAGTAAAATGATCATATGAACACAAAAAACCTAGCCCCATTCATTACCTTTATGACCTTACTATTTTCGGGAGCAGCTTTCGCCCAATCTGGTGAAGCTACTTACAAACAAGTTTGCATGAGCTGCCATGCCGCTGGCCTTGTGAATGCCCCAAAGTTTGGCGATAAGGCAAAGTGGGCGCCACTGATTGCTGAAGGGCAAGTTACTCTCACTGCACATGGTTATGTTGGTGTTCGTGCAATGCCCGCTAAAGGGGGCAATCCTAATTTAAGTATCGAGGGATTTGCTGACGCATTGGTTTATATGGTGAATAACTCTGGTGGTAACTGGAAGTCACCTAATGCCCAAACAATTGCAGCGATTAATAAAGAAGTTGAATCTCGTAAAGCAGGGTTAAACAAGAAGCAGTAACTCAGCAGTAATAAACTAATTCAGCACCAAGAGTCATCATTGGTGCTGAATAATCTAATTACTTAGTCTGCTTTTATTCCAGCGTCTTTAATAACCTTGCCCCACATATTCAATTCTCTTTGAATGCGTTTTGCAGAATCAGTAGGCGTTAGGTAGTTTACATATACGCCAGCAGCTAGCATGCGCTCTTGTACATCAGGACGCTTCAAAATCACCTTGAGATCTGCGTTGAGTTTGTCAATGATTCCTTTTGGCGTACCTGCGGGTGCCAAGATTCCGAACATACTCACGACATCAAAGTTTGGCAAGCCAGTGGCTTCAGTAATCGTGGGCACATCTGGCAATTGACTAACGCGTTTAGCAGTAGTCACTGCTAATGCTCTTAATTGCCCAGCCTGAATAAATTGCAGTGCTGCAGGGACTGTTTCAGACATAGTGAGTACTTGACCGCCAACAAGATCTGTCATAGCAGGACCACTGCCCTTGTAAGGTACATGCAAAAGATCTAAACCCAATTGCGCGCGGAACATTTCCATAGCTAGGCGTTGCGGCGCTCCTGCACCAGAAGAGGCGAAGGTGAGTTTGCCAGGATTGGCTTTAGCATAAGCAATAAATTCCTTCATATTCTTTACAGGGACAGAAGGATTGACAACAAATACCAGAGGCACGACACCAACAACACCTACGGCCGTGAAATCTTTTTCTAAGTTGTATTTAATGCCATCCTTATTCAGGTTGGTATTAATGGCATGTGATGTGAGTGCACCCATCAGCAGTGTGTAACCATCTGCTGGTGACTTGGCTACTTGGTCGGCGCCAATATTGCCACTATCTCCCGAGCGATTATCAGGGACCACTTGTTGTCCCAATGATTTAGATAGCTCTTGTGCCATGATGCGGCCAATGACGTCAGTTGCACCTCCAGGAGGGAAGGGAATGACTAGGCGAACTTGTTTATCTGGATAGTTTTTAGTAGCCGCATCACCCTGGGCATGGGCAGTGCCTAAAATAGCAATGGCCCCAAGCGCAATCAATAGGGGTTTTTGGAGTAGTTGTCTCATGGCTTATTCTTAATATAGGTTTGTAAAGTAAGTTTGTATTATCACCAGAATTGGGGTTCCTGCGCTAGATCAAGGAATGATTGATTTTCCTTATTACAATAGCCTCATGAACCTTGAGCCCCATCAGATTGAAATAATTGGGTATTGCGCCGCATTCTTGACCACGATCGCCTTTTTACCTCAGGCAATACAGTCTTGGCGAACTCGGGATTTGTCAGGTGTATCCCTGGGCATGTACGCCCTATTTACAACTGGGGTAGGTCTCTGGCTAATTTATGGCCTCACTATTGAGAAGTGGCCCCTCATACTCGCGAATGCTTTGACCTTTGCTTTAGCTCTGAGTATCTTGTTGCTGAAATTGCGTCATACTTCTAAAAATCGAAAATAAATACTAATCCACAGGGTTTCATAGAAAGGGTTTTATGAGTTCAGCATTTGTGATTAATCCACCAGCAGTGATATCGCTAGCAGTCACTGGGGATAGCCGCCGTTTTGCAGTCAATCGGATTTACTGTGTTGGCCGTAACTATGCAGATCATGCGCGTGAGATGGGTCATGATCCAGAGCGTGAGCCACCATTCTTTTTTATGAAGCCAGCTAACTCGATCGTGACCGATGGAAAAGACATGGCTTACCCCAATTTATCGAAAGATGTCCATCACGAAATCGAAATGGTCGTTGCCATCGGTATAGGCGGCACAAATATCCCAGCTGACAAAGCCTTGGAACATGTTTATGGTTATGGCGTTGGCTTGGATATGACAAGGCGTGATTTGCAAGGTGAGGCTAAGAAGATGGGGCGCCCCTGGGATACAGGAAAGGCATTTGACCAAGCGGCTCCTTGCGGAGAGATTACTCCAGCAACTCAATGCGGTCATCCAACAAAAGGTGTAGTTAAGCTTTTAGTCAATGGTGAAGTACGCCAAGAGGGTAACTTAAACCAATTAATCTGGAATGTACCCGATACTATTGCTTATCTCTCTACTTTATTTACCTTAGAGCCGGGCGACTTAATTTTTTCAGGTACGCCAGCTGGCGTAGGCCCAGTAAAGAAGGGTGATGTACTCGAGGGAAGTGTTGAAGGATTAATTAATCTTAAAACGAAGATTCTGTAATGAATATATCTAATATGACGCTACTTTTCAGGAACATCGCTTTAGTTTTCACTATCCCGCTGTTATTGGCAGCATGTGCAAGCACTGAGCAGGCCGCAGTGATTCCCACAACTCCTACTAGCTTGTATGCCAATGCAGCACCATTGGATCTGCGTTTAAGTACTTGGCCTTATCCCTATACAACTAAAGAATTCAAAACCAGCTTGCAAGGTCAACCTGCGACAATGGTTTATATGGATGTACCTGCTATTGGTAAGCAAAAGGGTGTAGTGCTCTTATTCCATGGCAAGAATTTTTCTAGTGATTATTGGGCGCCTACAATCGCTGGCCTAACGCAAGCTGGATATCGCGTGATTGCTCCAGACCAGATTGGTTTTGGTAAGTCTTCTAAGCCAGATGTGGCATATCACTTTGATGATCTAGTTGCAAATACCAAAGCTTTATTACAGTCGCTTAATATCAAGCAGGTTTCAGTCATTGCAAATTCAATGGGCGGCATGGTTGGTGTGCGATTTGCCCGCCTGTATCCAAATGCGGTACAGAAACTTGTTCTTGAAAACCCTTTAGGCCTTGAAGATTACAGCAAAGATATTCCCCCACAGCAAAATGATAGTTTGCTCAAGTTGGAAATGGCGCAGACAGAAGCAAGTTATCGCCGCTTTTTGCAAAGCTACTTCCCAACTTGGCAACCGAGTTATGAAAAGTTTGTAGAGGTATATGTGCGCATACAAAAAGGATCTGACTATCCTGCTTACGCTAGAACCTCAGTCTTAACTTATCAGATGATTGCAGAAAAACCAGTTGTCAATGATTTACCGAAATTGAAGATGCCAGTGTTGTTGGTCATTGGCCAAAAAGATAGAACTGTCTTTGGTCGCCGTTTTGCTCCGCCAGAAGCAGTGAAGTCTTTAGGTAACTTTCCAGAGCTAGGTAAAAAAGCACAAGTAGCAATACCCAATGCAAAACTGGTGCCTATTGATAATGTGGGTCATGTACCCCATGTGGAAGTGCCAGATCTATTTGTAAAAACAGTAGTGGAGTTCTTAAACTCTAAGGGCTAGCTAATAGCCTTACCCCTACTCCAAAATAGCTTAATTTAGTTGTATTGTGGGTCTCCTACGCTAGAATTCTCCTATGTATATGTTTCTGCCTTTTCTAACAGCGCTAATCGGACTTATTTTGGTCTGGTTTGAAAAGCGTCTTGCAGGCTTAATCGTATTAGCCATGACCGTTGGAATTCTAGTCGTCTGGTTCCGCTCGCATGCAAGCAATCATCTCAATATTAGCCTGTGAGTAAGGTTTCTTTTCCCTCTCTAGCTGGCCTTGGAAATCAACTGGCATTACTTGCAGTGATTGGTGTCTTGTCATATGCCTTTGTTGATCAACTGTATTTTGGTGAATTGCCTTGTCCACTATGCTTAATGCAGCGTATTGCGTTCGTCATCATTGGCTTTGCCTTGGTTCTGAATATTCGCTGTGGTGCTCACGCATCGCACTATGGTTGGGGCATCATTGGTGGCTTAGTAGGAATGATGGTTTCTTTGCGTCAAGTGCTACTTCATATCCTGCCTGGAGATAAGGGATTTGGCGCAACCTTCTTAGAGCTGCACTTTTACACTTGGGCCTTCCTTTGCTATTTGGGTTTATTGCTGGTCTTTGCCATTCTGTTGATGTTGCCAAATCGTGAAGTGCGTTCTCGCTCTATTTTTGCTAACGCTTTAGTGTTGATTTTTATTTTGCTAGTAGTGGGTAATCTGATATCCACGCTACTAGAGTGTGACATCGGCCCATGTGCTGATGATCCTGTGAAGTACGAAGGTTGGATTTGGTTACGTAACCGATTCGGTTTTTAACTTAGGCAATGATGCTATTTTCAAGGCTAATCAAGTGCCTCTTACTGCTTATATTTATTTGGTTTGGTGTTTCTAATGCGCACTCGCAAGTAAAGACTGTTTGGCCTAAGCAGGCTATTCGGATCATCGTGACTTTTACTCCCGGTGGTGCGCCCGATATCTTGGCGCGCGTCTTAGCTGAAAATTGGCAGCAAACCCTTGGCGTACCAGTACTTGTTGAGAACCGCCCAGGCTATGGTGGCAACATTGGAGCAGATTTAGTTGCTAAGAGCGATCCTGATGGCTGCACATTACTGATTGGTACCGTGGGTATTCATTCAATTAATAGCGCTCTTTATGAAAAGATGTCTTTTGATCCGGTAAAGGATTTCACACCCATTAGTTTTTTAGCTAGCACCCCCAATGTCTTGATTGTGAATAAACAGTTGGGCGTTACCAATGTTCATGAGTTGATTGAGCTCGCAAAAGCTAAGCCAAATCAATTGACTTTCGGCTCTTCAGGCGTTGGTACTTCACTACATATGTCTGGTGAATTATTTAAAGAGATGGCAGGCATTGATATTCGCCATATCCCTTACAAGGGGCGTGCTCAATCGTTGCCAGATTTAGTTAGTGGGCGTATTTCAATGCTCTTTGATAATTTATCTTCGTCATTGCCCTTGATTAGGTCGAAAGAGGTACAAGCTTTAGGCGTGACGACCTTAAAGCGCTCGCCAGCTGCCCCAGAGATTCCTACTTTGGCTGAACAAGGCTTGCCTGGATTTGAAGCAGTTTCTTGGTTTTCCTTGATGGCGCCAGCAAATTTACCGCCAGCCATTCAAAGACGTCTGAATCAGATGACAAGAAAGACTCTAGAAAACCCTGAGGTCAAAAATAGACTCTTGGCCAGCGGTCTAGAGCCTGCTCCTGGTAGTCCTAAAGAGCTTTCTCAATTGATTGCAGTGGAGGCCCGTAAGTGGAGTAGAGTGGTTCAGCAGTCTGGCGCTAAAGTAGAACCGTAATTTCTGATTTTCTTGTCAGCCTAGGTTCGCTCTGAAGCGTTATATAGCTAAGGCGCTATAAAACAACAGATTCGATTGAAAACCCATTAATCAGACCCCTTTTAATCGACCTACTTTGCTTAAATTTTTAGCATTAGACTTTTCTAAATTCGGCCTAGTCCTCGCCATGATTGTTGCTTTCTTATTGGTAGGGTGCGCAACCCAGGCTCAGCAAACCAAAATGAATGAGTCAAAAGACCAGTTCAAAAATGGTGATATGCAAAGTACTGCCGCCACTATTCAGAGCGTATTTAAAGATAAAAATACGCTGTATTACTTAGAGCTAGGCGAGGTTCAACGTCTGCAAGGTCCAAGTCAAATTCCCAACAGCACTAAAAACTTATTGGTTGCGGATCAATTTGTGGAGCAATGGCAAATTTCAACAAGCGATAAGCTCAAGCGCTCTTTTACGGATATGAGCTCATACGTTTTGTCTGAAGGCTTTAGTAGTAATTACGACCCAAAACCATATGAAATTAGTCTCTTGAGTCAGACGATTGCATTAAATCATTTATCGCAAGGTCGCTGGAGCGATGCTATGGTTGAGGCCAAGAAAATGGCGCAACGCGAAAAGGTCATCGAAGAGCTCATTCAGAGTAAGGTTACTGCAGTCTCCAGAGTGGAGCAAGAGCAACAAAATAATCAAAGTACAAGAGGTGCGACTAGTCGAATCCAGGATATTAATGGCTACCCCATTAATTTATTGGATGATGAAGAAACGCGTAGCCTGAAAAACTCTTATCAAAATCCTGCTGCTTACTATTTATCTGGTTTTATCCATGAATCTCAAGGGGAGGCCAGCTTAGCGGCCCCTGGGTATCGATTGGCAATTGAATTACGCCCATCGGTCAATTTTTTCAAAACTAGCATTGCAAAATTAGATGCCAATATTGCTAATCAAGGTAAAAAAAGTTTTGCTGATACCTTAATTATTATTGATACTGGATACATTCCTAAAATTAGTCCTTATCGGATTAGCCAATCTTTCAATATTGGTGGTAAGCCTAAATTAGTCACTCTGACATTTCCAGTAATCGAAAAATCGAGTGATCGCTTCACTCCGAATTTTGTGCAGCTTGGTGATCGCATGGCGAACCTAGAGTTGGTTGCTAATATTGATGCCATGGCGCGCAAGAATTTGAAGGATGAGATGCCGGGATACGTCTTAAGAGCAAGCAGTAGGGCGCTAGTTTCATTGGTGGCGCAATATACGGCAGACCAAGCTGCACAACAGGCGGCCAAGAGAAATAACCAAAATAATAATGCGGCCATTATTGGTGCCATTGCAGGCATGTTAACTGGCTATGGTTTACAAGCTATTAACATAACTGATGTGCGTCATTGGTCTACTTTGCCAGCACAAACGTATATGGCTAGAATGGGTTTGCCAATTGGCACTAGTGTTCTCAAATTTACCTTGCCATCTGGAGTAATGCAAAGCCAAATAGTCAATCTGATTGGAGGCTATAACGTGGTCTATATTCGCATGTTCAGAAATCAAGCAAGCGTACTCACATCGAATGATCCAGCAGCACTTCCTCCGACGCCACAAGTACTAGCGCCTCAAACAATTACTAATCCTGTAGCAACAGTTCCCAAGTCGCCCACAGAAGAGATTAAGTCAAAAGAAGGTACCTTTGATGGATTTAAGAAACTGTTTAGTTTTGGGGGGACTCAGACAGAACAGGTAGCTACCCCACCAGAAACTGCACCCGTAGTTGCGCCGCCGACCATAAGCCCCGAAGCTAGCCCAGCAAGCAGTAATATGGATAGGTTGAAGCCCTATGAGCCACCCAATTTACTCAACAGCCTTCAGCAGCTTTTTAATTAGGAAAGACCGAGAATGAAAAAATACCTATTGATCTTATTGGCAGCCATCGCTTTAGTTGCCTGTAGCTCAACACCTTCCATGAAAGATATGACGGTGCGTATGGGCGACACTGACAGCATCCAGATTACAGATATGCGAAGTTTGATACGCAATGGCGTGCTGACAGCGCAAGTCACTATTCTGAACGATAGTAAATCTAACCTGGTAGCCTATCGTTTTAGATGGATCGGTAAGAATGGTATGGCTGTGACCGATGAAGAGGCCTGGAAGCCAGTAACGATCGGTAAAGGCCAGTTGACAGTTATCATGGGTATCGCGCCAACACCAGATGCCACTGATTTTCGTTTTGAGTTAAATCAATATAAGTAAACCTAATAGCCTATAGAAAAATGATCATGAAAATGCACACTAAAACTATCCACTTATCCGCATTTGCAATGTCCGCAGTTTTGCTGGCGGCTTGCTCAGGTCCGCAGGTGCGCTACGGCGATGCTAAAGCGGTTGAGACTGTCAATGCCAACTACGGTTCGACCGATCTGCAAACCATTGCCGAGGCCATGACAAGATCACTGCTTCAATCAAAAGCAATCTCAGGAAGCAAGGATGCTCCGATTATCACTTTGGCGGATGTGAAGAATAAGACCTCTGAATATATTGATACGCGAGTGATCACCGATAAAATCCGCACGCAATTGATGAAGAGTGGCCAAGTGCGCTTTGCAGTGAGCGTTACTGAAATGCAAAACCAAACCGATGAGTTAAAGCGCCAAAACCAGTCAGGTCTTTATAAAAACAGCACGATTGCTAAAACTGGCAATATGCAAGGCGCACAATATCGTATCGAAGGATCCATCGCATCTATCGTTAAAAACACCAAAGACGTTAAAGATGTCTACTACGTCTTTAACTTAAATCTCATTAATAACGAATCAGGCTTACTGGAGTGGGCTGACGAGAAAGAGATTCGTAAGACTGCAACTCGCTAATGAAGGATGTCAATTAATGCCATTGCTTAAAAAAACGTTTTTACTTTGTGTGGGAGCAAGCCTCCTCTTATTAGCTGGCTGTGCTTCTAAACCTCCTGCAGCAGCCCCCGAGCAAGCGATTGTTGGTAGGGTGCCAGCAGACCCTCCTAAGAACCCAGTGATTGATGCTGAGGCACTGAAGGCGGAGTCTAAGTCAATCGCAGTAACGGATATTTATTTCAAAAAAGAAGGTAAGAACTTAGTCTTTATTGAAGAGACCCGTCATAAAACTAATAACAATGTCACCTCAATCATCACCCCGAAGACAATTCCGGTAGATGCTGATAAGGCGGATACTTCAGCTTTAACGGGTGGAGCAAATTCTTCACAATTCCCAGTCAAATTTACCAACCTAGCTGATCCAAACTCGACTGCACCAGTAGTGACCCCTGTAGACCCTCAAACCTCTAGTAATAGCTCTGATTCAGAAACCCAAAGCTCTAAGAAGTCAGGCTATGAGAGCAAGATGGAATATGGTGAGTTACGTTACCTAGCCAACCCCATTCGTGGCCTGCTCATCAAATCCGGCTATAAAGTCGTGCAAGCAAAGTCAACAGTAGCGATGCCAAACCAAGGTGATGAGTATTTTGATATTGTCCAGCGTATTAAGGCAGGTGATTTTCCTGATGCTAACTATGTTCTCTATGGTATTTTGACAGAAGTATCAGTAACAGATAACGTAGATGACATTCCAGGTACTAGATCTAGCTCACAACAGGTGACGCTAGAAGTAACTGTTGACTTTAATGTTGTCGATACCCAGAACAATCAAATCGTTGCTTCCTTTATTGCCTCAGGCGATGGTAAAGAAGTGCGGATTGATGGCAAAGATAATAACTTTAAAGCTAGTAAGGCAAAGTTAATGAAGTTAGCATCTCTAGATTTAGCAGAAGATGTCCGTAAGAACTTGGCGGCACAAAACTTCATTACCAATAATCCAGGATCCGCTGGTTATGAGCGTAACCTTAAGCGCCGCCTAGATGACGACGCTGCTACTTTAAAAGTTTATAAGTAAGTAGTCAGCAGGCTGCAACACCCTGTTATAAGACAAGCGGCGGATGCGTTTTTTCATAGCGCTCCGCTGTTTTTCTAAAGAGATAGAGTAAGAAACAGGCAGCCAATCCAAGGCTGATGCTATTCCCAGCCCAAAAGCCATTAGCGCCCTGCAAGAAGGTAGGCACATTGCCAAAAACATTAAAGCCCATGAGGTAGCCACCACCAAGGCCTACTCCCCACAATGATCCAGCGTAGATCAACATCGGCCAAAAGGCAATGCGATAAGCTCGCAATATAAATGCTGCAGTAACCTGTAAGGCATCAAAGATTTGATAGAAGGCAACAAATAAAAAGAGTGGGATTGAAAAAGCCTTTACCTCAGCCGGCGGATCATATAAGTCCAATAGCTGCATTCTGAAGACCCATACTGCAATGCCAATGATGATGCAGGTAGTGGTCGTGAAAAATACGGATGACCAACCAATCTCCTCGGCACGTTCTGGCTTGTTAGCGCCAATGGATTGCGATACTAAAGTCATGGTTGCAATCGAGAGGGAAAGTGGCACCATATAAATCACGGTACCCAGATTGGCAACAATTTGATGCCCAGCCAGTGCAGTTGTGCCTAGACGCGCAATAAAGAGTGACATGAAAGTAAATGAAGTTACTTCAATCAAATAGCTAAAGCCAATAGGCATACCCAGCTTTAATAGCGTCCAGATGCGTTGCCAATCTGGCATGCTAAAACGGACAAAGATTTCAAAGGGTTTATAGAAGCGATCAAACAGAACAAAGCCTAGAGTCAGTAGCATCCAAGTCCAGTTAATGATGACAGTGGCTACTGCGCACCCAGGGCCACCCATACCTTCAATGCCAAAGCCACCATAAATAAAGAGTAAGTTCAGGGGTAGCTTTAGTCCTAAGCCAATGAGCTGAATAATGGTAATGACAGCAGGACGAGATACCGCGTTATGAAAAGCGATCAATACGCGCATCACCATACTGGCAGGCAATCCAAGAGCAAGGATATTCAGATATAACCTTGCTTTACCTTCAATATCTGGGCTAACGCGAGAGATAGATAGGACATGATCTGCATTAGTCAAAATCAAGCAGCCAAGAATAGTGAGACCTAGTGCAAGCCAAGTTGCTTGCCTTACTTCTTCACCAATCTCAGAATACCGTTTAGCGCCAAAGAGTTGCCCAGCAATTGGGGCGAGGGCAGAAACTACTCCAGTGAGGCCAACATAAATACTGATAAATATTGCTGAGGCCATTGCTAATGCGGCTAAGTCTTCGGCAGAGTAGCGGGCTGTCATGGCAGTATCTAATACGCCAAATGCAATCACAGCCAGCTGACCAATCAGAAGAGGCCCAGCAAGTTTGAGCAAAGCAGGAGCGTCCTCGCGCAGGCGCGATAGTTTAAAGTGCAGCACTATTTATTCCGGGATTACTTCGTAAAGACGTAAGCGTTCATCACGGTCAGCCGCGCGACGGTCTTCCCAAATTAAACGCAGTTTTTTGTCATTGAGCTTTGCAAAGGCTTTAGCTTCCGATTGATTGTGCGTCAATATCCAAGGGCAACTGGGGTCATCACGCAATGAGAGTTTGGTGAAGTAGCTAAAAGAAGCAAGCTGGGCAGCGCCGATATTACTCGTGTTAATACAGCCAACACCAGATGGCACTACTTGTGAAAGACGTGCAGATACCTGACGATAGGTTTTTGCATAGTTGATCGTTGGCAACCATAATGTCATCAAGAGTACCCACATCAAAGTTGTACCAGACGCAGAGATAATGAGGCAGCGCCAGATTTCCTTAGGGGCGCGCGAGGTTCTCCAGCGCACAATTGCAAGCCATGCACCAGTAACTACTATTGCAATAAAAAGGGCAAGGAAGTTAAATTGAAATGTAAATCCGGGGAGTAGACGGGCTAAATTTGCAGCGGTTGATTCTGGGTAGCCTGTTATTTTTGCCAACCAGATTACCCAAATGGCAATCGCAATGATAGTAAAGCTAAACATTGCGAACCAATCAATAAAGCTAATCATGCTGCGTTTTAAAACGGGCAGACTAAATGCAGCAATGATCGCAAGGCTTGGAATTAAGATCATTAAATCATGTTCGTTTGCTTCCAAGCGGAATAAAACATAAATGAAACTACCAATAAATAAACTTAGCGGAATGCAAAGATGGGGTGCGCGCCAAGCGCCACCTTCTTTTACTCGACCCCAGTGGGCCAATGAAATGATCGCCAGTGGCCAAACAGGCCATGCATAAGCCCAAAAGTTCACACTTAAAAAGCCCAGTGATTCAATTGAAGGGGTGGCCTGCATTTCTGGAGAGTTACGCCAGCCTTCTTCAGCAATATGGCGCAAATAGACCGGAAGATCAGCCAAATACCAAATGATTGGCCAAACAGCAAAACCAATTAAACCTAAAACAGTACTCGTTAATGTCCAACGAAAACGCAACTTCGCATTGCTCGCTAGCACAGCAATGATGGTTGAGCTAACAATGATTAAGCTTAAGGTGAGATTACTAGATAGAGTAACAATGGCTATACCAAGACCAGTCCACAAACCACCTTGCCATGGCTTATCTAAGCCGCGTACGGTTCCATAAAGTACGATGCTAATGCCCATCAGTTGCGCCATCATGGGCGTGGTTTCATGAGCACGCTGAGCTAGACCAACACAAGCTAAGAAGATGAGTAGCGCACCATCTGCCAGAGTCATGCCATAGCTCTTTAAATCAGGTTGACCACCAACCGCAAATGCCATTGGCTGGACTTCGCGACGACGACCTAGAAGATAGGTGGCATACCAAATTGCTAAAGCAGCAGAGAAAAAGCAAATAGCAGAATACAAGCGCGCAGCATTAGCGGCACCAATCCAGGATCCAAATAATTCAATGAGAGTGGCACCCATCCAATAGGGTAGTGGTGCGCCTAAAGAAACATCGCGTCCAGCAATGTGAGGAACAATCCAATCGACAGAATTGCCTCGGAACAAAGTCCACATACCACCAAAGCCAATGGCATCCTCATTTTTCCAAGGATCACGAAAGAAGAGGCCCGCAAAACCATAAACCAATGTCAGCGCAAAAATAATGATGCGCGGAATCGATTTAGTAGCAGCAGCGGTAAGTTTGACCATGAACTCGATTTAAGCAAAAACAAAAATAAAAAAGGCAGCAAATGCTGCCTTGATTATCTCGCAGAGTAGGTATTTCACATACCCTACGAATTGAAGTGAATTAAGCCTTCTTCTTAGCAGCTGGCTTTGCAGCAGCTTTAGCTTCTGCAGCAGCAGCTTTTTTCTCAGCTGTTTTAGCAGCGCCATCACCGGTAGACTTAGCAACCGCTTTGGTACCGAACTTCTGACGGAATTTCTCAACACGACCAGCGGTATCCATGATTTTTTGGGTACCAGTGTAGAAAGGGTGTGATTCAGATGAAGTCTCGATCTTGGATAATGGATATTCCTTGCCATCTTCCCACTTGATTGTCTCTTTAGTAGACATAGTGGAGCGAGTCTTGAAGCTGAAGTTATTAGAAACGTCTACGAAGACGATTTCACGATATTCGGGGTGAATGCCAGGTTTCATTTTGAGTCCTATGAGCGGGTAGCCGTTTAGGTTAAAAGAACCTAAATACTTTCCCAAGTTAAAAGCAGTTAATGGTGCAACAAAGGCGAAATTATGCCATGAAATCAACAACAAAGCGCATTTTTAGGCTCCAAAAGGGGCTAAAACAAGCCCCATAGCCCTTAAATTAGCCTCCGCGACGCATGAGGTCGAAGAATTCACCATTGTTTTTGGTTGATTTGAGCTTATCCACGATGAAGTTCATCGCTTCGATATCGTCCATATCGGCCAGCAATTTACGCAATACCCAGATTTTCTGGAGGTTTTCTGCCTTGACCAGCAATTCTTCACGGCGGGTGCCAGACTTATTGAGGTTAATCGATGGATAAACACGACGCTCAGCCAAGCGACGCTCAAGGTGGACTTCCATATTGCCGGTACCTTTGAACTCTTCATAAATGAGGTCATCCATACGGCTACCCGTTTCAATCAGGGCAGTAGCGATGATGGTTAATGAACCACCTTCTTCAATATTACGGGCTGCGCCGAAGAAGCGTTTTGGACGTTGTAAGGCATTGGCATCCACACCACCAGAAAGTACTTTTCCGGATGAAGGAATGACAGTGTTATATGCACGAGCCAAACGGGTAATGGAGTCAAGCAAGATGATGACATCTTTACCCATCTCTACTAAACGTTTTGCTTTTTCAATCACCATCTCGGCAACCTGAACGTGACGCACTGCTGGCTCATCGAAAGTAGAGGCAACGACTTCACCGCGAACGGAGCGCTGCATCTCGGTAACTTCCTCGGGGCGCTCATCAACTAAGAGAACTATCAAGATAGCATCAGGGTGATTAGCCGCGATTGCGTGAGCAATATGCTGCATCATCACCGTCTTACCAGACTTAGGCGAGGACACAATCAAGCCCCGTTGGCCAAAGCCGATCGGGGAGATCATATCGATGATACGACCAGTTAAGTTTTCTTCTGCCTTGATATCACGCTCTAACAGAACTGTCCGATTTGGGTGCAGTGGAGTTAGGTTCTCAAACATGATGCGGTTCTTGAGTGCTTCTGGAGCCAAACCGTTAATCTTGTCGACTTTGACTAATGCAAAATAACGCTCACCATCTTTTGGTGTACGTACTTCACCTTCAACGCTGTCACCGGTATGCAAGTTAAAGCGACGGATCTGCGCAGGAGAGATATAAATATCATCAGGAGAGGCCATGTAAGAGGCTTCAGGAGAGCGTAAGAAACCAAAGCCATCTGGTAATACCTCTAAAGTACCGTCACCAAAAACCATTTCACCGGCTTTAGCGCGTTTCTTCAAAATGGCAAACATCAATTCTTGTTTGCGCATCCGTTGGGTATTTTCAATCTCCAAGCTAGCTGCCCC
>Ga0194042_1000090_pt1 | contig 26103 bp, 22 predicted proteins | sample JunL4412m_MetaG_FD_148974 | JGI IMG/M metagenome (GOLD analysis project Ga0194042, IMG submission 148974) | Anoxic zone freshwater microbial communities from boreal shield lake in IISD Experimental Lakes Area, Ontario, Canada - Jun2016-L442-12m | ecosystem: Environmental > Aquatic > Freshwater >...
GGTCACGAAGCAACCTGCAATCGTCCCCACTTTGGAGATTTTGAAGCACTGTCGGATCGCCACATGCCCTTGAATGACTTCCTTTTCGATGGGCTTGAGGATCCCTTCGAGCGATTTACGCATCTCATCGACGACTTCGTAGATGATCGTGTAGCTGCGCATATCGACGCCACGTTCTTCGGCCAAACGTCGTGCGCCGGGATCGGCGTTGACGTTGAAGCCGATGACAATCGCGTCGGAGGCGTCGGCCAGCAACACGTCGGTTTCGTTGATCGCGCCGACACCGTCATGGAGGATGTCGATGCGGGCGTCGCCGGTCGAGAGGCGGCTGACTTCGTCACGCAGCGGTGTGAGCGAGCCTTGCACGTCCACTTTCAGGACGAGCTTCAGGGACGCCACTGCGCCTTGAGCCAACATGTCGCTCAATGTTTCGAGTGTCACGTGTGTGCGCTTGACTAGACCTTCTTGGCGCATACGCATCGCGCGCTGGTCGGCGATTTCGGCGGCTTCCTTGATCGAGTCGAGCACGTGGAAGCGTTCGCCGCTCAACGGAACATCGCTGAGTCCGGTCACTAAGACGGGCGTTGCGGGGCCAGCCGTTTTGAGCGACTTGCCGGTGTCCGCAAAGATCTGACGGACGCTGCCATAAGCGTGTCCGCAGACGATCACGTCGCCTTGCTTCAGTGTGCCTTCTTGAACGAGGAGCGTACAGACGATGCCTCGGCCCTGATCTTTGTGCGCTTCGACAACGTGGCCGACTGCACCCTTATTAGGGTTGGCCTTGAGTTCGAGCACTTCGGCTTCGAGCAATATACGGTCGAGGAGTTCGTCGATACCCTGGCCGGTTTTCGCGGAGACTTCGACGCAGCCGACATCGCCGCCGTAACCTTCGACGAAGAGTTCTTTCGCGGCCAACTGGCCTTTGACTTTGTCCGGGTTGGCTTCGGGCATATCGATTTTATTGAGTGCGACGACGATCTTTTTGCCGGCGGTTTTGGCGTGGCTCAACGCTTCTTCCGTTTGCGGCATGACGCCATCGTTAGCGGCGACGACGAGGACGACGACGTCCGTGACGTTGGCTCCGCGCGCGCGCATTTCAGTGAACGCTTTGTGTCCGGGCGTATCGATGAAGGCGACTTCACCCTTCTTATGGGAGACTTTGTAGGCACCGATGTGCTGCGTGATGCCGCCGGCTTCGCCGGACGCGACTTTGGTTTGGCGGATGTAATCGAGGAGCGACGTTTTGCCGTGATCGACGTGACCCATGATGGTGACGACGGGGGCGCGTGGCTTGAGGTCTTCCGGCAAGTCGGCGACATCGGCCTTCTTGAGCATTTCTTCTTCGACGTCGCGCGCTTTTTTAACCGAAATACCGTGCTTCAACGGATCGAATTCGAGCGCGTAGATTTCGGCGTCGGCGTCCGAAATGATCATGTTGATGTTGACGATCTTGCCTTGATCGAAGAACTTTTTGATCAACGACGTGGACTTGATGCCGAGGGCTTCGCAGAGTGCTTTGATGGAAACAGGCGACGTGACTTCGGCTGGTCCGACGCGCAACACGGTCGGGCGTTTAATGACAGGTCCGCGTTTCTGTTTGCGTGCACCACGGTAACGGTCGTCGTCGCCGCGCATAAGGGCGGCACCCCGGCGCGGGCCGGTGCTGAAACCTTTGAGTCCGGGAGCGGCTTTAACCGCGGTGCGGCGCATTCCGCCACCACTGCCGCCACTGCCACTGCCTGCCGCCTTACCTTTTTCGTCGTCATCGGAGAACGATTCAGGCAAGGACGGGTAGGACACCTGCGGCTTGAATTCGTCCAAGGATTTGGATTCGACTGATGAATCTTTCTGTCCTTTGCGGTTGCCGCCGCTGTTCTTTTGTTGGGTCGGGCCGTGCAATTTTTCGGCTTCGGTCGCAGAAACCACGACGCCAAAGCGATTGTCGCGCGCAGAATCGCGCTGAACGGGCGGCGCGACGACAGGGCCAGAGAGAATGCGTTTGGGCGGACCTTGCAACGGCGCCAGCATGCTCGACACATTCGGTCGCGCCACTGGTGGCGGGGGAATAACTTTCGCGACCGGCGGTGAGGTAGTGGCTTTGGCTGCGGGGGCTGAGCCGGTGCGCGGAGCATCGCGGCGGCCGTCGCGGCCTTTTTGTTGCTGAGGTGGACCGGATTTCGAACCGGTTCCAGCGGTAGTGGCCTGGCCTTGGCGTTGTCCCGTTTGGGGCTGATGAACAACTGGAGCAGCTGGGGTGACGACTCCAAAGCGCGATGGGCGCTCGTCTCGCTTTACAACGACCGGCGGTGTTGCAACGGACTTGACTTCGGGCGATGTATGCGGAGTCGGTGTGTTGATGACTGCGGCAGGAGATTGAGCCGTCTGGCCTTCACCGGACATCGCCTGAGCGCCAGATGTTTCGCCGGTTGCGACGACAGTTTGCGCAGGCTTTTCATGCGCGGGTGCTGGCATGGCTTCGTGGCCTGCGAGCTGATGGTCGTGAGCTGTGTGAGCTGGCGTCGAAACAGGTTCGGGAGCGAGTTGTTCCTCTGGGGCAACTTCAACTTGCACCTCAACCGGTTCTCGTTCGTCGGTCTGTTGTTCTTGGGCGGGGGGCGCTTCCTCGAAGATCGGCGCGTCTTGCGACTCGTCGGCGACGGGAGCGGCAGCGTGGGCATTCTGCGCTGCTTCGGCCTCTTCGTTAAGGCGCGTCTGATTTTCGCGGTTTTCGTGCTCGTGCTTGAGCAAACCGAGTTTCGCTTTGATGCGGTCGGCCTGTCCCGGCGTCAGGATGCTGGCGTGGCTCCTGATTTTATCTTTTGTGTACAACAACTGGGCTTTTTCGAGCACGTCTTTGCTCGGGACACCAAGCTGCTTGGCCAAATCGTGAATGCGGATGCCCGTGGGAACCGGAACCTTCTCGGTCTTGCTGCTGCTCATCAAATCCTTCCAGGCGAAAAATCGCCTTTCCCCTTTTTATGCGGCAGATCAGATGTTTTGCCAGTTGCAAAACTACCAATCACACCGCATTTCACCGGCACGGGCTTCCGCCATCGGAAGCGCGCCTTAACCGTTGAAAAGACTGGACGATCCATTTTAACAAACTGGACGCCCAGACCTTATTACGCCGCGGAAAGCCCGCCGGCGCATGGGGCCGGAAGGCTACACACTAAGCACAGATCTTGCCGCTCACTTCGAACCACCTTTCGCTTCATCGCCACCCGCCGGAGCTGCCGCCTCGTCTTCCAGCACGGCAAGTTGCTCGGCCACCGCTTCAGGAGCCGGTGCGCCCGCATCCTCCGCAGCGGTCACGTCAGCTGCAGCGGCGTCGGTCGATGTGACGTCGGGAGCCGCACTTGCGGCAACCGGTTCAGATTTTGTTTTTTCAGTCGCCATCTCGTATTCGCGCTGTTTGCAATAATCGATCATCGCAACCGCTTCGGGCTCGGACAAACCATACATGGTGTGAATGAAATCAGCACCCTTATAGATGAGCGATTTCAAATTGGTCAAGCCGGCGAGCAAGAAGCGTTCGGCAATGCCCTGAGGCACATTCGGAATCTTGTAGATTTCCGCGCGTTCAATGTCGCGCACCTTCTTGGCCTGCTCTTCGGTCATGATGTCGATGTGCCAGTGGGTCAGCTTGGCGGTCAGGCGGACGTTCTGGCCCTTCTTACCGATGGCCAGCGAGAGCTGATCTTCGGGAACGATGACGCGAGCGCGCTGCGTTTCTTTGTCAATATCGACGGACGAAATTTCAGCGGGCGATAGCGCGTTGCGGATGAACAAATCCTGCGCGTCGTGCCAGCGGACGATGTCGATCTTTTCGCCGTTGAGTTCTTCGACGATGTTGCGGATACGCGAGCCGCGCACGCCGACGCACGCGCCGATGGGATCGACCTTGAGGTCGGACGAGTACACGGCGATCTTGGTGCGGTGGCCGGGTTCGCGGACGATGCCTTTGATTTCGACGATGCGGTCGCTAATTTCGGGCACTTCGACGGTGAAGAGTTCTTTGACCAAATTCGGATGCGTGCGGGACAAGGTGATCATGACCTTCTGTCCCTTCTTTTGAACGCGAACGACGTAGGCGCGGATGCGGTCACCGGGGCGGTACTGTTCGCTGTAGACTTGTTCCTGGCGCGGCACGAGGCCTTCGGTGCGGCCGAGGTTGACGACGATGGAACCTTTGTCAAATCGTTGGACGGTGCCATTGACGAGCGTGTCGATCTTGGCTTCGTAATCGGTGTAAATGACGTCGCGTTCGGCTTCGCGGATCTTCTGGATCATGATCTGCTTGGCGGTTTGTGCGGGGATGCGACCGAACGTGTTCGGGTCCATGCGCTTGCCGTCTTCGTAGGCTTCGATGTCGCCGCTGAAACGGTTGATTTTGACATTCAATTCGCCATGCGGACCGAAGCGTTTGCGCGACGCGGTCAGGAGCGCCTGCTCAATCGACTCAAACAAGAGTTCCTTGGAGATGCCTTTTTCGCGGTGAATCGAATCGATAAAGCGTAACAGTTCCGTGCCATCCATTTTTACTTTTTCCTAAACTCACTATGAAGCCACAGGCGCAATCCCAGCAAAAAGGAGAGCCAACTCATCCTGGGCGTATTTGTCCCTATTCAACACGTATCCGCTCACGTAATGAGGATTACACCGAGTTAAATCGGATGTTCCAAGCCGCGTGATTCCCGGCATTTTTTTGAATGCGAAGGGCGGAAGAAGGCGTCCCCAAAAATGCCTTCATGCTCGATACTAAGGGATGCGCTTCATTTTGGCAAGTCATTAGCGAGGGATTAATGAGAACGTGACGATACATGCAGACGACTCTTCAATCGAAAATTGAAAATTTATTTTTATTAATGCACACGAGCAACTCGATCTTCTCGTCAATTTTTAATAGCGTACAAAATGCTCTCATGCTTCCAGTACGTTACACCATTCGCACCGCTCGGCGCGGCCCAGCGCACCGCGTTTGAAATCACAGTTTGAACATTTGGATCATGATATGTTGGGAACGTTTCGTGGCCGGGGCGGAAGTAGAATATTTTACCCGCGCCGCGTTGCCACGTACAGCCGCTGCGGAACACTTCCCCGCCCTCGAACCAGCTGATGAAAATGAGTTCGTCGGGTTCGGGGATATCGAAATGTTCGCCGTACATCTCCTCTTCTTTTAATACAAAATGATCGGTAATTCCGCGTGTGATCGGGTGGCCGGGTTTGCAGACCCACAGGATTTCCTTCTTGCCGTCCTCACGATATTTCAATGCGCCGCTCGTGCCCATCAGCATTAAAAAAGGCTTTGACATGTGCGCGGAATGCAGCGCGATCAGGCCCATCCCGGCGAGCACGCGGTCGCGGACTTTTCGCGCGATGTCGTCGCTGACTTCTTTGTGGGCCATGTGTCCCCACCATATTAAGACGTCGGTGTTCGCGAGGACCTCGTCGGTCAGGCCGTGAAACGGTTCGTCGAGCGTCGCGCAGTGAACCGCCATGTCGCGCTGAGTTCGGAGATGCGATGCGATTGCTTCGTGAATGCCGTGCGGATAAATCGGCATGACGAGCGGATGCGATTTTTCGTGCCGAAATTCGTTCCAGACGGTGACGCGGATTGGAGTGGACATGGCAAGCTCCCAGGGCAACGGTGGCGTAGCGGTGTTTTGCATCAATGACGCTACCGTCCCGGCGATGAATTGCAAGATGCGCGCGAAACAAGTGAGCGTTTGTGATAAAAACACGCGTCTGCTATGCGGAATTTTGAACGGTAGAGCCGAAATATTTTCGGCTCAGTTTGAATCAATGCGCATGAGCCGAATAAAATTCGGCTCTACATTTTGAGGACTGCTTGTGTCTGACGACGTGCCGGAAATGAAGACGAATGAGACGGGGACGACTCCGACGATCAGCGCGGATGAGATGCGACGATGCGCGGATGTGTTGGCTGCGATTGTTGAAGATCGCGGATTGTTGGTGCAGTTGACGAAAGAAGAGCGATTGAAGCTGGTCAGCTCGGCGGGACGGGTTTCGCGTCCAACGCGCGACGAAGAGCGCCGCTTGCGCCGCACGTTTACGAAAGTCCAGAAGAGTGAGGAGCGCACGGCGGACCGATTGGCCAAAGCGGAGACGGGTATTCGTTCCGCGCGCGAGACCGCTGTTTTTGCCGCGCCTGCGCAACTCACTTATTCCGATGCGAATCCGGAAACGCAGTACCGCGACTTGAAGAAGCCGAAGAACTGTTACGTCTGCAAACAAGACTTTTTGAAGCTGCATTTTTTCTATGATGCGATGTGTCCAGCGTGTGCGGAGTTCAATTACGCGAAGCGATTTCAGAGCGCTCGCTTGGACGGCTGCACGGCGGTGATCACCGGATCGCGATTGAAGATCGGGTACCACGCCGCGTTGAAGATGCTTCGCGCCGGGGCGAGCGTGGTTGCGACAACGCGCTTTCCGCATGATTCGGCTCAGCGTTACGCGCGCGAGCCGGATTTTGAGGAATGGCGCGACCGGATTCATGTGCATGGTTTGGATTTGAGGCATTCGCCGGGGGTCGAAATCTTTGCGCGTTACATGAACGCGCGTTTCGATTCGCTCGATATTCTGATCAACAACGCGGCTCAAACGGTGCGTCGTCCTGTCGGGTTTTACACGCATTTGATGGAATACGAAAACCTGCGCTGGAGCGAACTGCCTGCCGAAATCCGTCCGCTGTTGCAGTCGCACGAGGAGTGTAAATCGGCGCTCGCGTCGAGCGATGGATTGCAATTGGACGTGCGCGGAACGGACAGCACCGGGTTGGCGACGTTGGGCGAATCGAAAGGCGCGGGGATGGGAATCCGCGCGTCGGCGGCGCTGTCGCAAGTGCGCTACACGTACGACGACGCTCAAAGTGGGCGCGATGTTTTTCCGGAAGGAAAGACTGACGCTGATTTACAGCAAGTCGATCTGCGGACGCAGAACAGTTGGCGCATGGCGCTGGCTGACGTACCGACGCCGGAGATGCTGGAAGTACAACTCGTCAATGCGGTCGCTCCGTTTATTTTGTGCAGCAAATTGAAGCCGCTGATGCTGAAACATCCGACCGGGCAGCGGCACATTGTCAACGTCTCGGCGATGGAAGGTATTTTTTCACGCGGCACGAAGACCGACAAACATCCGCACACGAACATGGCCAAAGCGGCGTTGAACATGATGACGTTGACGAGTGCGCCGGACTATGCTGCGGATGGGATTTTCATGAACGCTGTGGACACGGGTTGGGTGACTGACGAAGACCCGGCGGCTCACGCCGCGCGCAAACGCGAGCAGCACGATTTTCAGCCGCCGTTGGATATTGTGGATGGAGCTGCGCGCGTTTGCGATCCGTTCTTTGCGGGGTTGATTACGGGCGAGCATGTGTGGGGGAAGTTCTTGAAGGATTATAAGGCGGCGAGTTGGTAGGAGAGCGTTTTGTCGCTGGCGCGAACATGTCGGGATCGTGGGGTAACAGCAACTCGTTATTACGATGGAAGAGAATTCGCGATTAAGGTTGCCCATTCCTCGAAGGAATCTGCGGGCCAATTGTTATCCACGCGGAGCCGATTGACGTCATAGGGTTGGGGTACGCCGCCGTACCAATTGAACCAATTGGAGTGGCCGCCTTGAGGAATTCGGGCGAGCGGGACGTCGAATTCCAGGATCATGAATTGAGTGCCCGGCGGGAAGTCGGATTCGGTGGGGATGCGTGGATTCATTGTTGGCTCCGACCCGTAGCTATTTTGTCATAAAGGTTGTCTAGCTGCGCGCGTGCGTGTGGGTACGTGCGGTATCGGTGACACTTAGGCTGAATCGCCGTGTAGATCAATAACTTGTTGCTCATGATCTCTTGGGTTGTGAGGTCGAATCTCATATCGGTGTAGCTACTGAGGTCTTCTTCGCCGATGTCGTGCCAAGAATGAGGCCACTCGCCTGGATGCGATGAAACGAAGCGATCGGTGGCACGAATCACGTCTGCCGTCACATATTCGCTCTTCATGTAGTAGAGCTTTGGCGCGAGGACAAACAGAAGGCTGCCGACAAAGAAGATCACAACGGCTGCGACGCAGATCAAGACCGTCTTGAGAATTGAGAAGCCCGACTTCGTGCTCATGCGGAAATGCCTCCTAACGCCCTACGCTCAGCGACCCGGCCCACGAGGGCGTTGGATTGCAACCTGGACGCGATGGCCGGCTTCGCTGCAGCGCATGGTTAGACGTTGAAGGTCTCATAGTTTTGTAAAGGCGAAGTAGAGTGAGACGCAATGCAAAATGCTAATTGCCACGTTGGCTTTGGGAACGGGGTTGCTGCGCTCGGTAACGAGAAATGCGCTCAGAACCTTATAGAAGATTTGCAGTGGGAAAAGCACCACAATAATGTGAAGTCTTATGTTGGAATCGGCAAGCGCGACGATGCTGCAGACAGCAATCGCCAAATACAAACAGGCAAGAATCTGGCGCGAGGTGGTGTCTGGGCCAAAAACCTCGTCCAATCCGGGAAGCATTCGTTTGAGGCGAAACCCGATTGCTAACCCCATGTAGCCTGCGACGAGCACATTTACGACGAGCGACAGCAGAATGAATTTCATAAATGAAAAGTTATGTTTGTTGAATGCGGCTAGCGACGCCTAACATGGTATTCAACCGCATCCGTGCGGTTTAACATGGATAATAGATTAGCGTATTTCGTGACTGATTTGTAGGTTTAATTTTGAGATTAAAGAGCGGTGGTAGACGAATTGAATCACTTTACGACCTTGGTGAATTCGAGCGGACTTCTCGTGATTGGTGAGATGAACGAGCGGTTTGATATGCAACGGGGCGTTGTGGGTTATAGTTGTCAGCAAGCCGGCCTAAACTACCCAGCGGTGTAGGCATACATGACGCTATCAATGAGAGCGCCGTCCTTGGAAACGCTGTTGCGAAGCACGCCTTCTCTTACGAAGCCAACCTTTTCCAGGACACGCATCGACGCTGGGTTCCAGGCGAAGACGCGAGCCTCAAGCCGGGCGACGTGTCGTTCCTCTATCAGGTGTGCGACCATGGCTGACGCGGCTGCCGTCGCGATGCCTTGACCCCAATAGGGCTCGCCGAGCCAATAGCCAAAGTCGACCGTTGCTATTGCAATGCCTTCCCCGGCTATAGCCCCGATGCCGCCAACTGCTGCACCCTTGAACTCGATGGCTAAGTGGATACTTCGGCCTTCCGCGTTAGCAATGCCAATCCAATTATCTGCGTCCGCTTCCGTGTATGGATGGGGAAACATGTCGGTGAGGTTGCGCCAGACCTTCCGATTGTTCGCGTTCAGAATCAGGTCAGCCTTGTCGCTGTGTCGCCACGACCGAAGACTGCATCCGGAAAGAGTCGTTGGAATGTACATGGATCGGAATCCCTCTGCTTAGCGTCTTTAACTCAGCGACCTGGTGCACGGGAGGCGTGGATTGCAACAGTGATGCGATGGACGGGTTCGCTGCAGAGCATGGTTATGCCACGCCATTTGTGACCTCCTTCCTGTCTGGGTCTGTGACGGGAAAACCACCGTGCGCGACCATCAGGTCGAGTAGCGCAGGACCGCCATGGGTGCGTGCGAAAGCTGTCTCTCCCTCGCTGATGCCTACAATCTGGTAGAAATCAAAAGAGCCAGACTCAAGATGAGCCTCGCGGGGAAACCGTGATGGCGGTGCGACCATGATGCGAGTAATAACTGACTGCCCCTCTCGAATCGGGCCGCCCAACGGCATACGGTGGAAATCACCCAAAGGCTCGCTCCCCGGATAACGTCCGTGACAAAGCAAAACCTGGAAAATCATGACGTGCAACAAACGAACAATCGCCCACTCCGACTGCTGCGTCGTCTCAAAAACAAACTCGCAACCGAGGCCGGATGGTGTCGTCGGATCTGGCTGGTCAGCCTCCCACTCGTTGGACATACCCGAAGTAACATAGAGCCACGAATCACGAGTCGCAGTCGGAGCAAATTCGAAAACGCCGTAATGTAGCCATCGCGGGTCGAACGACTCCTGTTTGAAAATCCCGGTCAGCATCTCGGCCTGAATCGGAAAAATGCCACGACTGCTGTGACCAAACAGTAACGGGTAAAGCACCTCTTCACGATGTGCCCAAACTCGCTCGAACCAGTCATGTGTGTTGGTTTGTGGCATGACGTGCGAAGTGGCCTAAAATGGTATTCAACCGCATCCGTGCGGTCTAGCATGGCTATTAGATTACCGCATTTCTTTGCATTTTAGTAGGCTTAATTTTGTGATTAGGCTCGGAATTTGAGCTATTATTTAGTGAACAGAATGCGGTCTAGCACGATCCGTTGATGCTTGAAATACCGCAGGTTCTTTGGGTGCGAATTTTTGGAATTTACTTGAAAATGGAGGGGTGATTTTCGTTGTATATATAAAATAGGGTGTGGCTGGTTATGAATGACATATTATATCTTTTATTGCCTGGATGGCCGAAGTTGGTGCACGATGTGATTGTTTGGGAGTGGTCATGAATGGTGGGGTCGGGGGATTTATTTCGCCCCTGTAGGGCTTGGGATTTGGGTGGGATTTCGACCTGGGCCTTACGGCCCAGGCTACATTATGCCGCCTCGTTGAGGCTGGATGACGGGATGGAATGCAGGATGTGCATGTTTGGGAATGAGGTTGATGGAGTGCGCGGCGCGGGAGGGGCCGCTTGCTGGCGCGCGCGGCTCTTGAGTTGGGCGCACGATGTGATTGTTGTGGAACGGGGGTGGATTGCGAGGGTTGGGTTACAAAAAAGCGCCGGTTGGATTTCTCCTCTCGGCGCTCGTTTTAAATTCTATTGATTCATCGTAAAGCCTAATTTTGATTCGGCTTTGTGAGATCTGGCGCTGGATAAGCCGAATCGGAATTCGGCTCTACTTTAAGCAATCTACCGGATTTTCTGGTCGGGGAGTTCTTTTTTGATGCCTTCGTCCAGCGGCATTTTGTCGGTATCGGGGGTGAGGCCGGTTTCGGCCATCAGGCGCAGCAGGTCGCTTTTGAGGCCTGACAATTTGTCGGCGTATTTGGGGTCGCTGATTACGTTGTGCCGCTCGGTGGGGTCGTTTTTCAGGTCGTAGAGTTCGGCCATGTGTTTGTCGGGTGTGCCGTCGCCGGGCGGGTAGTGGATGTACTTCAAGTCGTCGTTGCGAATGGCGCGGACGTTGGGCGTGTAGGGGAATTGCTTCTCGTAATTGTATTCGTAGAACCACGCTTTGCGCCACGCGGGATCGCCGTTCTGGACGAGCTTGACCCACGATTTGCCGTGGATGGTGTCGAGCGGTTTTGCGCCGCACAAGTCAAGGATGCTGGGCGCGATGTCGAGCGTGAGCGCTTGTTGCTCGATGACTTTACCTTTCGCCAAACCTGGATAACGGACGAGCAACGGGACGCGCAGACTGGGTTCGTGCGCGGTGCGTTTGTCGATCATGCCGTGCTCGCCTTCGAGCAGGCCGTTGTCGCCCATGAAGACGATGATGGTGTTGTCGAGCTGCTTCGTGTCTTCGAGGAATTTGAACATGCGGGCGACGCTGTCGTCGACGCTGAGGATCGTGCCCATGTACGCGTGGACCATGTTCTCGAAATCCTTGACGGCTTCGGGGCGGTCGTCCGGGAATTTCTTGCGCCAATCGAACAGCGGGCCGTAGATGCCGTGCCAGGTGTAGAGGCGCTCTTTGATCCACGCGGGTTTGTCGGCGAGTTGAAACGCTGATTCCGGATACGTCACGGGGACGCTGTCGAACGTGTGTGCGTATTTTTCTTCCGGGAAATAGAAGCTGTGCGGCGCTTTGTGGCCGATGCAACAAGCCCATGGTTTGCCGCCGTGATCCTGCTTCAACCAATCGAGTGCCATGTCGGTGACGATGGTTGTGTAGTAGCCTTTGATGACGCCGGCGCGGGTGCCGTTGACGTTCCATTCGGTGTCGAAGTATTTGCCCTGGCCTTTGTGCGTCGCGAAGTAATCGAAGCCGGGGCGCGGGGCGTCGTTGTCTTCGCCCATGTGCCACTTGCCCATGTACGCGGTGGCGTAGCCTTCGTCGTGAAGGCGCTGCGCCCAATGTGTTCGCGATGCGGGCAATTCGGTGAAATTATTCGTGACGCCGTGCGTGTGGGCGTAGAGGCCGGTGAGGATCGACGCGCGGCTGGGTGAGCACAGCGATGTTGTGCAGAACATATTGGCGAAGCGCACGCCTTCGTTGGCGATGCGGTCGATGTGGGGCGTTTTGATATTCGGATGCCCGGCGCAACTCAGCGCATTCCAGCGGATGTCATCGCAGAGTAGGAACAGCACGTTGGGCTTTTTTTCGGCGGCATGCAGGATCGACGACATGACGACGCCGATTGCACAGACCCACAAACTGAAGCAGTATTTTCTGGACAAAGCAACTCTCCTTAAAGACGGGATTGGGTGATGATAAGGGATACCCCGATGTCATCGGTATAACACAAATGGTAAGTATCTAGTTTTTGTTTTCAGCCCCAGTGGATCGTTCGACTCTTTATGTCGCCCTTTCAGGGCTTAAACGATTCTCGCATCGATTCCCAGGGCTTCGCCCTGGGCTATATCATGCTGCCCCTTTGGGGCAAACGGCTAACAACCATTTGTTTAAATACTGACGCCACGATGAGCGACCTGAGTCTTGAAGAAGTCAGACATTCGATTGAATTACGCGGGGTGTGCGAGACGTTTGAAAATATCCGTGTCGCCTATTCGGTGCAGCGGCAATTCGACAATGATGGTCGTGCCTTTGTCCTCACCTTCACTTTCAGCCCGGACCGTTCCGCCGTGTAATTCAACGAGTTTTCGGACGATTGTCAGACCGATTCCCATTCCACCGAAACGCCGCGTTGAGCCGGAATCAGCTTGAGAAAACAGCATGAACATGTGGGGTAAAAACTCCATAGCGATACCGATACCGTGATCCCTTACAATGAACCGTGCGACACTGTCGGCAGCCGTGACCGTGATTTCAATGTTCTGGCCTTGTTCTGAAAACTTGACTGCGTTCGAAATGATATTGAACGCGACTTGATTGATGCGTTCGGCATCACCGTTGATCAGCGCAGGCGAGAGTGACAGCACTAATTTAATTTGCTTCGCTTGCGCTGCGGGGCGAAAGCCATCGATCGCCTCAGCCACCACGTCCGCCAGATTGATCAACTCCAAATTAACTTGCATCCGTCCAGCTGTGATGCGGGAGAAGTCGAGCAAGTCCTCGACCAGACGCGACTGCGCCAACGCATTGCGGTGAATGGAAAGCAATCCGCGCTCAATCGCGCCAGTGTCCAATCCGCCGTCTTGCAGCATTTTCGACCACCCCAAAATCGAGGTCAGGGGCGTCCTCAGTTCATGTGAAACGGTGGCGATAAATTCGTCTTTCAGCAAGTTGGCTTTTTCGGCTTGATCGCGTGCGGTCACAATCGCTTGCTCGGAGTATTTGCGTTCGATGGCGATACGCGTGATGTGGACGGCGCGCGAAACCAACTCCAATTCGATCGTCACCGGGTGGCGCGGTTGACGGTAGTAGATGGCGAATGTGCCGAGTACTTTTCCTTCGTTGCCATTAATTGGCGTGGACCAGCACGCGCGCAAGTCATGTCCAATCGCCAGGTCGGCGAAAGGCGCCCAGAGCGGATCGCAGCTGATGTCCGCTACGATGACTTGATTTTTTGAATAGGCCGCCGTACCACACGAGCCGACTGTGGGGCCGATGGCGAGACCGTGAATGGCGCGGTTGTACGACTCAGGCAGACTGGGTGCAGCGCCGTGACTCAGATGGATGCCGTCATTGTCCAGCAAGAGAACAGAACAGAGCGCTCCCGGCAATTGCTTCTCCAGGCCGAGCATGAACTCATTCAACACGTCTTTGAGCGAGGCGGACGTGCAGCTCAGTTCCAGCGCTTTCTTTTCCCATGCCAAAAGTTCCTGGGATTTTCGTTGCTCGGTGATGTCCTGAACGAGGGATGCCACGCCCGTGCAGATCCCGTCATCGTCAATGAGGGGCGTGTTGTACCATTCACACAGGATTGTCGTTCCGTTCTGACAGACATTTTCGTTGGTGCTTCTTTCACCGCCGTTTCGTGTGATGAGTGATTCCCAAATGTCATTGACGTGATGGCGATATTTCTCAGGAACAATAAAGCAGGCATGTTGCCCGATGGCTTCTGCCTGGCTGAATCCAAACATTTTGTGTGCTGCCGGATTCCAACGCGATACCCGAAAATCGCGGTCCCATTCAATCACGGCCATGGGCGTCCGCTCAAAATGCAGTTTCAGTTTTTGGTTTGCTTCGCGCAGCATTCCCGATGTGGCGTTAGAGGACAATGGCTCATGAAGTACCACCGATTGAGCAAGGGGATCGCTGGGCTTCTCTGCAGCCCGCAGACGTGTCGCTTCTGCAAATCGTGACGAAGCGGTTGTGTTCTGAAGGTTTGAGTTGTCGTCGGTCACTGTGAGCTCCAGAGGAGAAAAGCGTCATTCAGTTCGCACAACGTCTATCTCAGTCCGAAATTCAACTCATAAGGTATCTAATTTACTCATTTTCGACTACACCAAATTCAGTGGGATCGAAAATGTTCTATTTTAAAATCCATCATTCAAACGCCGCCAGCACACTTAACCATCCCACGATTGTCAGCGGACAGAGCAGCGTTGTGATCGCGACGAGTTCGCCGGCCAATTCTTCGTCGCCGCCGTATTCAGCAGCCATGGCGTGGCCTCCGGCGGCGTCGGGGCAGGCGAGTAAAATCACGCCAACGGCCATCGGTGCGCCGCGAACTCCGAGCGCGTAAAACAGCGCCAGTCCCAGCGCGGGCATCAGAATTAATTTGATGAACGCGACGGGCAGCGTGTCGCTCAATCCGGCGAACGCGCGCCGAGCGTCGAGGATGGCTCCGATGGAAAACAACGCCAGCGGCAGCGCTGCATTCGCGACAGAATCCAGTGTCTTGCCGGGGACGCCGTTTTTCTCGAACCACGCGGCTCCACCCGGAATCATGGACACCAGCGTCGCGGCCACGATGCCCAGAATCAACGGATTCAGTACGATGTCGCGGATGATTTTCAGCGGCGAAAAAACATGGCCGGGACGATTTCGTTTGGATAATTCGAATGCCAAAATGGTCGCGATGTTCAACGCTGGGATCGAGACCGCCGCGCCGATGGCGGTGAGTTGAGCGATGCGGTCGCCGATGTGGGCGTCGCCACCCGCAGCAGCGGAACGCGCTTGGGCGAAATACATCAGCACCGGCAATCCGACGTACATCATGTTCGACCGAAATGATCCTTGAGCGATGACACCGACTTGATTCTCGGGCGCGTTCCGAAATCGAGCGTACCGATAACCGAGTACGGCGATAAATGCGATCACGGCCAGCAGCACGATACACATGCGCCACTCGAACGTCGTCCCATGCCCCGAGCGTACAATCTCACGGAACTCCAACGACGGGAGGCAGACCCAGAAAACCAGCATCCCGATGCCACGCGACAACTCGACGTGAAACCCTTTCGCTCGGGCGAAGATGCGCCCGATGATGAGCATCAGCACCACGGGCAGGACAATCAAAATGGAATTAACAATCGCGTTCACGTGCGCCTCAGGCTCCGCTGTTGGATAAATCAGTTTGATCATACTACGCGAAAAAAAAGACTCTTCACCTTCCATCACGTCGCTTGTCGAATGCCAACCATTTCTGTATAAGTCATCCAGTTGATTCCCGTTCGCACAAAGGCTCCGTAATTATCATGGCCCACACCCCTCATCTTTCCTATTCCACGAACGTCCACCCGGCGGAATCGCTTGCTGATTTGGAGCGTTCGATTCGCGAGTACGTCGCGCCGATTTCGCGCGCCGCGTTTGGCGACCGTGTGGCGGCTACGAATCTGCGCATCGGCATCAAGCAGGCGGACGAGATCCTCGCCCACGGGCCGCTGCCGAGCAATTCATTTATCAGCGACGCGATTCTGGCTGCGCCGCCGTCGCCTGCGTGTCAGACGTTTTTAAACGCGCTCGACGACACCCAACTCGACGTCGTCTCGATCAACGCGTTCCCGATCCGCGACTTTCACGCGCCGCGCGTCAAGGAGCAGGTTTACTCCCCGCCGTGGACCGACGGCGGTCGCGCGTTATACAGTTTGAAGATCGCGAAAGTGCTCGCGCATTTCATGGCTCGTCCGGGCGTGGACCGCAAAGTTGCCGCGATCAGCGTGCCGTCCGGTGTCTTCAACGGACTCTACCCGGACAGCGACGAAGTCCGTTCGCAATGCGCGCATTTCATGACCGAATGCGTCCGCGAATTATTGCGCTTGGAACGACTGACAGGCCGGACGGTGCAACTCGGCCTCGAACCCGAACCGTTCACGACGGGCGAAGCGATTCCGTGGTTCATCGATTATTTCAAAACAATCCTGGCCGAAGCGCGCTCGAAATTCCCGTCGCAATTGGGCGTCTCACGCGAGCAAGCCGAAGAGATCGCGCGCCGCTTCGTGACGATCAATTTCGACCTCTGCCATCAAGCTGTCGAATTCGAAGATTCCGTCGAAGAATTGAAGCGCTTGAAAGCAGCAGGCGTGACGATCAGCGGCATCCATATTTCCGCCGCGTTAAAGCTCGCGAATCCGTCGGTCAACTCCGCCGCCTGGGAGCAATTGAAAGCGCTCGACGAACCGCGCTATTTGCATCAGGTCATCGGCAAAACGCACAGTGGCGAGATCGTGCGCTACGAAGACTTGCCACACCTGTCGAATCCGAAGAAACTCAAAGGCAAAACGCTCGCCGATTTCGCCGAATTGCGCTGCCATTTCCATGTCCCTTTGTTCACGGAATTGGAAGGCGCGTTGACGACCACGCGCGACACTGCCGTTCCGGCGATTGCTTACGCTGTGAAGGAAAACTTGACCGACAATTTCGTTGCTGAAACGTATACGTGGAACGTGCTCGCCGGCCTGGCCCAAAGCGGCAACGCCGCCGCACGTTCCGTTGTCGGAACGAACGGCGTGGTTGATGTGCGCGAGGGGATTGTCCGGGAATTGAATTGGGCCAAGAATGCGTTGGGCATGTAGGCACTTGATTTGGAGCCTTATTCATACGACCTTGCAGGGTGCATCACCGGACTTGCGATTGTTTTCCCCTCTCCCCTTGAGGGAGAGGGAACGGCACCGCAAGGCCGGTGATGCACCCGACCTTGAAATTGCCTCAATTTAAAACTAGCGAAAAAAACGAAATTAACTTAGATTCATAGCGCGTTGGGTGGTTAAAGATTATAGCGACAACCCGACGCTGGCCCGGACCTGCGCATCAAGACCCTCGAGGAATCATCGCACGTGGACGTTACAAAATATATGGAAAAAGCCGCCGAAGCAACCAATCGGCGCAACTACGATTATGCCATCGAACTCTACTTGTCAGCCTGCAAAATGGACCCGAACAATGTGATCGCTCGACGATCCTTACGCGCGGTCGAAAATCGCATGGCTCAGGAGAAGGGTTCATCGCTGTGGGGCAAGACGAAAACGGCGACCATGGCCCCGCAGCTCAACACCCTTTTCATGATGAAGAAATGGGATTCGGCGATGGAAAAGGCCGAAGAGATTCTCAAGATTGATCCCACGAATTGTGGGGCCATGATGACGTTGGCCAAGTCAGCGAAGAGCGCCGGCTACAACGCCTGCGCGACCGCGATGTTTGAAGACGTCAAGACCATGAACGCCGGCGGCAACAACAAGATGCTGATCGAAGCCGCGCGCGAATTGGCGCATCTGTATGAACTCGACAATCGCGTACAGGACGCCCTCGATGTCTGGGGCTACGTCGCAAAGCAGATTCCCGGCGATCGTGAAGCCTCGCAAAAATGGCGCGATCTCTCGGCCAAAAGTGTCACGAACATCATCGAAACCGCCAGCAAGGACGGCAAGCGCGGATCGATGGCCCGATTGACTCAGACCGACGAACAGAAAAAAACGTCTGCGAAGCTCGACCTTGAAAAGGGCGACATCAAGAGCGAAGCCGATTTGGAAGCCATCGTCCAACACACGAACGACGAAATCGCTTCGTGCCCCGACGAGCGCCAGTTGCCCAAGATGTACGAAAAGCTCGGTAATATTTTCAAGCAGTTCGGTCGATACGACGAATCCAAAGCTGCGTACGAAAATGCGCGCATCAAAGATCCGAACAATCCGGCGTACCTGTTCAAACTCCACGATCTCGAAATCTCGAAAATGCAGTCGGAGTTGAAAGGCCTCGAACCCGCTGTCCGAGCGGGTGAAGCGGCGGCTCGCGAGCAGTATGTCAAGTCGCGCGATGCGTTCCTGGAATACCGTCTTAATTCGTATCTCGAACGCGAAAAGCAGTACCCGACCGACAGCAAAATCCGCTTCGATTTGGGCTCGGTGTATTTCGATCTCGCCGAAAAGCGCAAGGACAAGGCGCTGTATGACGAAGCGTTGAAGCGTTTCCAATCGACGTTCAAAGATCCGAAGTTCCGGGTCGAATCCGGCTTGAAGCTCGGCATCTGTTTCGACGCGAAGGGCCAGTACGAACTGGCGCTCAAGCGCTACGACGAAACCATTGCGGGCTTCCCGGCGGAAATCAAAGACGACAAGTGGAAGAACGTGAACTACTTCAAATGCCTGACGCTGATCAAAGCCAACAAAGCCGACGAAGCGCTGAAGGTGCTCTACGAAATCTACGAAGTGGACGTGTCGTTCAAAGATGTCGGCAAGAAGATCGAAGAGTTGGAAGCGAACAAAGGATCGTAGCGGATCGGTCGTGTTCCACGTGAGGATCGATCATGCGCTTGAAAAGCTCCGACGCGCCGGATGTCGTTGATGGACTCTTTACGTTAAATGCCGGTGCGCTGTGTGCGCTGGGCGACGTGCAACGCGGGGACCTGCGCGCATTCAAAGACGCGTGCACTGCGTTGCGCGACTGCGGGCAACAGAGCGTCTTCATCGACTTCTCGCGCTGCTCCTACATCAGTTCACTCTTCATCGGCGAATTGGCTGAAGCCGTCATGCAGATGACGGCTTCCGGCAAAGACGTTCACGTCGTCGTCTCGCCCGAGATCGGCAAAACGCTGCACATGGCCCGGCTGTATCACCTCTTCACGTTCGAGATTTCTTCCGCTGACGTGTGAACGGCGAACAGCTTTTTAACCGCGAATTTTCGCGAATTTTCGCGAAAACGGCAACGGCTGAAAGACACGTTTGTAGGACGGTCTTTCCAGGCCATTTGGATATTCGCTACTTCTCCGCCATTTGATTTCTCAGCGCCAGCGCGAGTGCGACGTACAGCACGAGCAGTGAAAACGTCGTCGCTCCAATCGCGTGCAGGTATTCATTTGTTGCGCTACACGCGACCAACAGAACAAGCGCAACTGGGGCCAGAATTTTGACTGAACCGCTTAGCTGTTTCTGTTGAATCAGCGACACCAGCGTCGCGATTGGAATCACCAGCACAACCAGATGAGCGATGCGCGTCAACGGCGAGATCAGCGCCATCGTCAGCACCACCAGACTCCACGACAAAGCCGCCGCGTGGATCGTTTGCCGGGAGCGCTCAGACCAGGTCAGCGCAATCGTCACGAGCAGCAAGATCAACGCGAATCCATTGGCAATGGTTCCGACTTGCTTCGGTTCCAGCGTGGCGATGTTCACTGTGCGCGGGCGGTCGCCGTTTTTTCGCAAGGCTATTGCCGGCGTCAGCAAACTGGTCAGCACGCCGCGCATGCTGCATCCGACGCCTTGCGGGCTGTCCGATTGAGTGGGATCGAGTTGGCGTGGGCGGCCAATGTGGATGCGGTTCGGATCGTCAGTGGCTTGGTATTCAGCGCCCGTCGATTTTCCGAGCGCGAAGGATTTGTACGCGTCGAGGTATTTCAGATTCGTCTCCCAGCCTAAAAACAATGCCGGGACGAGAGCGAGAAACAACACCAATCCAAGTGCGCCGCCCAGCATCGACCAGCCTCGGCGGCTCCATAAAAAATAGACGCCAAATAGTCCAGGCGTCAATTTCACGGCGGTGGCCATCGCGACGGCAAGGCCACTTGCTAAGCCGCCTCGGGGCGTTGTTGTCGTGCCGTTTTTCCAGATCGAGTCCAGATAAAACGCCAGCGTCAGCAGAAACAGCATGTAAAGATTCGCGTTGCTTTCATTCGTGTTTGAATGAATGTACCGCCACGAAAGTGCGAGCGATACCAGCAACCCGACGAGCGGCCATTGCCACGCCGATTTTGGAAGCGTGTCCGCTGCATACGCTGGCCAAAACAACCGCCGCAGCATCCAAAACGACGCCGCAAGCAACAGAACATTGAGTGCATAAAAAATGGCGAGCGCCGTGTTGAATGGGAAATATGAAAGCGGCATCATCGGAAAAACGGCGAAAAGCGGCGGGTATTCATACGGGCGGTGCGCCATCGACGTGCTGGCCCAATCGTAAATGTTCTGTCCTAGCCGAGCCTGTTCGCCCGCCGAATAAAAGGCCGTAAAATCGTTACCGAGCTTTTCCTTCTTTGCCCCGGCTACGGTCTCTTTCGGCGGCTTCACGGCCCGTCCATTTTTGACACATTGAAATCCGTACGCGACGGCAAACGCGATGACGCACAGGATCGTGACGAGTCGTATGGTGGTATAGCGCGAATCGGGCGGCGTGTCCGGCATGGAGTTTTCCTAAAAATTCGCGCAAGCGTTTCGTGCGCGATCCGTTTAACCACTTGAAAAGGTGCTACGATTTTAACGCGTGCACCGGACCTTGCATTGTGAATTCGACGATCTTCGCTTTTCTCTTTTTACTCGCGTGCTTCCGTGTATTAATATGAAGACTATGAATGCAGAAGAAAAAACAAGCGGCGCCTCGACGCAACCCGCTCCAAAACCAGCGGCCAAACGCCCGCGCTGGGCCCCGCCCCCACCCACGCCTCGATCAACGATGAAACTCGTTGCTGTCATCGCGGGCGGAACAGTCCTTGGAATTGCGCTTGTCTTCGGGCTGCATTACATACTGGTCCATGACACGCCGATCAAGCCCAAGCTCGGCGACGAGTTTCGCGATCAGGTCCGCGACATGGCTGATTTCGCCTTCAGTCCGCCGCGCAAATGGAACATCGACGACCGCACGACACCCTATACGTATTACGTCCAAGGCCCGAAAGAATCCGGCTTTTCGCCGCTGATGATTTACGCCAGCATTACCGCGCCCGGATCGATTCAGGCGTTTTTGGACGAGCACAAAAAGCGCATCGAGATCGAAGAGCCGAGCACGAAATTTATCAGCGAAGAAGAGGACGCCATCGACGGCTGCCGCGTGAAGCGCATCGAATACGATTGTGACTATAAAGCGTCGGACGAGTCGCCCGTCGTCAAATTGCGAACGGTGCAATTCATCGTCAAAGATCCATCGTTCCCTGTGTTTTATAAAATCACCTGCCATGCAAAAATGGAAACGTTCGCGTCGCATCTGCCACTCTTCGAAGCCAGCGCCCATTCGTTCCGCCGCGTCGAAATCAAAGGCCGGATCAAATATTTGCCGCCCGGGAAATAACACCATGAACGAATCCGCACCTTATCTCAACAAGCACGTTCTGATCTGCACCGGCGACTCGTGCGGCCCGCAAAACGGCGTGGCTGTGCGCAACGCGTTGAAGGCGGAATTGCGCGCACGCAACATCCGCCAGCTCTACCGCGACGGCGAATGCTCGTGCCTGGGTTTGTGCCGGGACGGTGTGAATGCGGTGATCTGGCCGGAAGGGACTTATATGGCCGGCGTGACCGTGAACGACGTTCCGCGACTCATCGATTATCTGGAAAACAAAGGCGCAGCGCTATCGGATCTCGAAGTGCGCGCGGACGAAAAGATCGCGATCAAAAAGGGCGGCAAGTAGCGCTGAACGAACTACCAAACGCTCAACGGGTCCGGCGATTCGTCCTGCTCGAAGATCAATAGTTTAGCAGTCGCATCCATGCAGCCGGGAATGCTAATACGGGGTCCACCTTCGACACCTTCATCACGGTCCATAATCGTATCCGAGTATGGATCGAACCAATAGAATCGATAGAATCCCGGCGGCAGCGCCAACGCGAGGCCGTTCACTGCTGGCTCGCTGAAATACGCAAAGAAACGTCCGGTACCATCTTCCGCCGCGAACATTGACGCCCCAACACTTTCATGCATGGGCGCGAGCATCTCTGGATAGGGACGCAACGCGCCTCGCCCGGCCCACACAACCGAAAAACGCGCGATGGCCGCGAGGGTATTGAGATGCGGCGCGTCACTGGCTTGATTGACATGCAACGCTGCCGTCGGCCAATAGCCTCGAAAAAATGCGCGCCATAACCAATCGCTGCGAGCACCGTCGAGCGCGTGCTCTGAAAACCTCAGCAGAGCGGGCTGACGGTGCGGTGCGCGCTGGAAGATGAAATCCGATTCGCTCGTCCCTGCCGCCGATTCAGCCGCCCACATCGCACTGGCGAAATCGAGTGCCGGACAGTCCGTCGGCATGTCGCGCGAGATATCAAACGGTGCCGCCTGAGCGGAATGCCGCTCGCGCAACATGTCAGGGCGTCGCACAGCGATCCACGGCCCAAGACGCGCGGGCGATAAATCGTCGCCATGCCGCGCGAGCGTTTCGGCCACGCGCGCGCAGAGCAATCGTTCCAATGCGCTGGGCGTTCCCGACGCGTTGCGAAAAACGTCGATCCACAGTCCGCGAAATCCGCGCACGGCCGAACAGATCCAATCCACCACGCTGCCTAATGTCGCGAATAATTTTTCATCGACGGGAGAAGAAGGCGCGGCGGCCAGCGTCGCGCCTTGAATATTTCCGCCTTTTCGAAACGGCCCCGACGTGACGGAGGGCGACGCATCGAAGAGCGACAAGCCAATCAAAAGCCCCGACGACCGCGCGGCTTCGAGCATGAATTTCAAACGCGTGAACGCGCCTTCGTCGCGGTGCGCGAGGTCGTACAGCGTGATCGGCGCAGGCGTGTTCGACAGGCCCAGGTCCACGTGTTTGCGCGCGAATAAACAAGAATCTTCAGAAGCGCCATTAAGCGGCACGATCACATGCCGGATGCCCTTGGCGGCGAGCCGGTCGAGCAGTCCGCGCTGATCGCAGCCGCGTTGCAGAAGTTCAGCTGTTTCAACGCCCGCCCACGCCGCTTTGCTTCCGGCCAATTCAGGCAACAGTACCGGCAACGCGGCGGGTGTTCGCGAGGCGCTACGGTCTTTGATGGTGAGGTCGAGGTGTTCGTTGTTCACGTTAGCGACGCACTCCCCGGCCCGGCCACCCATGGCTCGAGCACTTCTAACACAGTGTCTGCATCAAGCGCGTTCAAGTTGCCGCCGGGTGCTTGAACGATCCGAACGCGCTCTCCCAACGGTGCCCACGTGCCGGGATCGGTCGGGCCAAAAATGGAGAGAACCGGAATGATCCGCGCGGCCACATGCGACAGCCCGGAATCGTTTCCAACATAAAACCGACACGAGCATAGCCGCGCCATCACGTCCCGCAAAGGCCGGTTTTCAACCGCCTCCCAATTCGTCCCGAGGCGAATTGCAGCCGAGAATTCGTTTCGAAACTCGTCATCCGCCGGACCGAAAAAAACAAGCGCCTTGAGTCCCGTTTTTTCGGATACGTGCGCAGCAAGTTCAGCGAATTGCCCAGCTGGCCAACATTTTTTTTGTCCGCCGCTACCCGGATGAATCGCGAACGATGTCGCGTCGGAAGCTTGAACGGCACCCAACCAATTCGAGAAATCTGCTCGCATCGCGAACGGCAATATATCAGCCGCATTCGCGTCGGCGATGATGTGAGATAACGGATCGAGAAGTTGCCGAGCCGCGTGATCGTCGGTTCGTTCGGGATCGAAGCAATCGAAGTTCTGCGCAGTGTTCAACGTCATGTGAAAAGGAGTCGCGACCGGTGGATCGATAACGAGAACATTCGACACGCCGCAACGCATCAAGCATTGTTGAATGCCGTTCGTATCGTCGTTCAAATACACGACAGCCGTCTGTGTGTTCTCTAAAATCGCGCGCGCTTGGGTCGAAAGCGTCGCGCCATCGGCAAACAATCCGAGCCACGTGCTCGACGAAAAATCAGCGATACGGACCGGGCATTGTGATGGATGCAGAAACGCCCAACTGGACGGAATGCCGAGGACGGTTACGCTGTCCGCTCCCGCATCGTAAAGCGCACGTAACGCCGGGAGCGTGAGCACCGCATCCCCGAGCGCGCCGGGACGGATGACGAGAACATTTCCGAGAGACATGGGTGTAATCGTAGAGCGGAGTGCGGTGGCGTCCAGTGACGGTGATATGACAAGTAAGGAGAGAAGGAACATGCAGCGAGTCTATGTCGTGCCACACAATCCGGGATGGGTGGAAGAATTTGCGCGCGAGTCTGTGCGCGTCGCTTCAACACTGGGCACCCTAATGGTTGAGATTCTTCACATCGGTAGCACAGCCATTTCTGGCATTCATGCGAAGCCGGTGATTGATATGCTGGCGTCTGTCACGACAATTGAAGCGGTTGATGCGCGACGAAAAGAGTTCGAGTGTTTGGGATATGAAGTGATGGGAGAGTTTGGCATTCCGGGTCGCCGCTATTTCCGTAAAGACAACCGTGACGGAGACCGAACTCATCAGATCCACATCTTTCAATCTGGTTCGCCTCACATTGGTCGACATCTTGCGTTTCGGGATTTTATGAGAGCGCATCCGCAATATGCGCTCCAATATGAGGTCCTCAAGCAACAGCTCGCGGCTATGTATCCGAATGACATCGATAGTTATGCGAAGGGAAAAGACGCATTTATCCTCGAGATGGATGCAAAAGCGGCAACGTGGAAAGCGAATCGATCTCACGTTGACGTCGAAAAATCCGGTTGAATCGTATTGATCTTCAGCAACACTCAACTTGATCAACTATTTACTCTCTTCGCTTCTGAACTGCTTGCGCGGGAAATTATTCGAAGTCTACGTAGAATGAATCCGCAGTCGTTTTCATCGAAATGAAATCGTTCAGGTAACCTCACCATGTCCCTTCCCTCACCCATTTATGGTATCGACCACGTCGCCGTTACGATTACGGACGAGGCGCGGGCGAAGGAATTTTACGGGACGTTTCTCGGTCTTGAAGAAGTTACTCGGCCAGCCAGTTTTGATTTTCCTGGCGCGTGGTATCGTGCAGGGGACATGATGATTCATCTGGTCGGAAAGCCTGAGGCGGATGCGATTTCGAATCGGCATTTTTGTTTCAAAGTGCCTGACTGCCGCGCGGTGCTGGCGTATTGTGAAAACGCGGGGTTGGAGCTGAAGCGCGAAAACCACAAGATTCCCGGCATCATGCGCTTTTTCATTCGCGATCCGGACGGTAACCGTCTTGAATTCCAAGGTCCGGACGGGATTTAGGTGTGAAGATTTTGTATTTTTTTTAGATTGCATTCGGTCAAAACGATTTAAGATTAGCAGTTAAGGTATGATGTGGTCACCAGTGCATAATATTGAAAAGGGATGGCTGATGAAACTTTCGTGTTTGAGTTTGATGCTTATAGCAACGCTTGGCTTTTCGAATGCGTTTGGCGCAGCGGCCAAAGGGTACGTGGGGGGTAGCGGTGCGGAAGTCAAAACCGGTTGGGCTACGCGAAATTTCGAAAATCTGAAGGGCGGCTTTCAGCCGATCATTGTCTACATCTACGATGCGAAGCCCAAGAACAACCCACTCGCCCAAGAATCCGAAGGAAAAGACGTTTTGGGCAGCGACGAGTTAAAGCCCAAGCTCGCGAAATTCGCGAAAGTCAAAATCAAGAGCGATGGCTCCGATTCAAAGAATTGGCCCGAGGAAACACGCAAACTCGCCGATAACGGTGCCTTACTCATGCTGATGAGTTCAGATCACACCATGACGCGCGTCTATAGCAAATCGCAATCGAAAGAAGAGCGCAGCGGGAAAGCTATAGCCGCTTTCGCCGCTGAGATTCTGGCTCACGAAGCAAAGCTAGCCAAAGCAATCGCTGAAAAGGAAAAGAAGGAAGAAAAGGCCCATCCTATGCCCGAAAAGAAAGAGCCGGACTTTTG
>Ga0194042_1000091_pt1 | contig 25980 bp, 35 predicted proteins | sample JunL4412m_MetaG_FD_148974 | JGI IMG/M metagenome (GOLD analysis project Ga0194042, IMG submission 148974) | Anoxic zone freshwater microbial communities from boreal shield lake in IISD Experimental Lakes Area, Ontario, Canada - Jun2016-L442-12m | ecosystem: Environmental > Aquatic > Freshwater >...
ATCGAAGGGCTTCGCAGCTTTGAGCTCGGACGCGTCCATGTCCATCCCCATTTCATGGTCTGACATTCCGTCCCCGCCTGAATGGTCCATTTTGGCAGTCGGGTCCCAACTATTTGCCTTGCCCACCTTCCTCATCAGGGCAATCTCTGAAGTCTGGGCGCTGGCGATTTCGGCGGCCAGAGCCTTGATCTGTGAATGCTCCGCCCGGGTCTGAGCAAGCGCTGCCATGTCAATGGCGGCCTGATGGTGGGGGATCATCTCGGCGGTGAACATCGGGTCGGACACGTGCCCACCGCCCGCTTCCATGTGATTCATGGTCGTTCCGTTACCGCTCGCTGACATGTGTGATGCGTGATCAGCCATCGAACCGCAACCGGACGCCATTGCTCCGGCGAGGGTTACTGCGGTGAGGATTCTTAGACCTATGGGGCGATTATAAGCACGTTGCCGAGCCATGTCGCTCTCTTCCGCGCCGTGTTACGGGCGGCCTGTAGATGGGCGGCGGCTGGTTCGAACCGCCGTGTTGACGGGCGATTCGGGGTGTTTGCTACACGCTTGCTAAAGAAAAGTCAGGGCTTGCTGCTCGTTTGCAACGCGTAAGGAGTGCGGAAGTGATCGCCGCACTCTTTTGACATTTAGGCAAGCATCTGGTTACTCTGAGTGTATGAAGAGACCATCGGCTTCGCTCGTTATTTCCTGCGTCTCGCTCTTTATTGCAATGGGGGGAACAAGTTACGCTGTTATTAACCTTCCAGCGAATTCGGTTAATACCCGTCAAATAAGAAATGGTGCTGTTAACGCAGGCAAACTTCACGCCAATTCTGTCAATGGATCTAAGGTCAAGAATGGGTCACTGACCAATGCAGACCTCTCCGTCGCTGCTCGGGCCCAATTCTTCACGGTGGGGGATACTGCGATGGACTTGGTCCTCCACGCTAACGGTTATGTGTCAAGCTATTTCTTGTTCCTCCCAGCCGGAGATTTCGCATTGGAGGGGTCGGTTCGTATCAATTCTGCCGACGTGAACACCGACACTTCTCTGAATTGCAGCATAAGTCCCAAGAGCAACTCGAACACTCACTTCGCCGAAGCGTCCAATTTTTACGTCCGGCACGGTGATGTGTTGCGCGTGGCACCAACATCCACGCTGACCCTAAAGGGTAGTGTCCACTTTGCAATCCCAACCATAGTCAAGATGACCTGCAATAACAACAGTGGGTTCCTGGTGGGCGGCGACATCCATTTCACCGATTGGGCTTTTTCGGCAACACGTGTGGTTCTAATGGGGCAAGGCTAGAGAAGCGAGCCCAGGGGGCAGAAGAGCCGTGTGGCAGCTCGCTCCGACACTGAACCCAGAGACATTGTCAGTGAATACCCGTGGTAGTATCAGGGTATAAAGCTGAGTGTGAGCCTGCCGGACGAAGACGTGAAGTTCCTTGATGAGTATGCGGAGCAGCTTGGGATCGAGTCGCGTTCGGCCGTGGTCCACAGGGCGGTTCGGCTGCTACAAGCCTCAGAGATGGGCGCCGCCTATCAGGCTGCCTGGGAGGAGTGGGCTGCCGGTGATGCCGACTCTTGGGAGCCGACTGTCGCCGACGGCCTCGGCTGATGCGCCGAGGCGAGATCCGCATGGTCGATCTGGAGCCCGTTCGAGGCTCTGAGCCCAACAAGCGGCGGCCGTGCGTGATCGTCAGCAATGACGGTGCGAACCGTGTGGCTGAACGACTCGGTCGCGGAGTGTTCACGGTTGTGCCGGTCACTCGGAGCGTGGCTGACATCTACCCGTTCCAGGTTGCTCTGCCTGCGACTGGGACCGGACTTCCCGAGGATTCAAAGGCTCAGGCCGAGCAGGTCCGGTCAATCTCGGTGGAGCGGATCGGCGCCGCGGTTGGCATCGTTCCCGCTGCGCTGATCGCGTCGCTTGACGAGGCTTTGAGGCTCCACCTCGGCATCTAGCTGTCCAACCATGGGCGCGGCTGGTTCGAACCAGCGATCGTGACCGCTGCGCCCGCGTAACGCCCACAAGTCACAAGGCTCACGAGTGAAGGGCTCTCACGGCTGCGAATTTATAAACTCGGGTCATGCAAACTTGGAGCCCGCGATGAAACAGATGAAACATCTACTCAGGACTAGGATTGCCACGCTCAGTCTGCTCGGCGTCGCAGTCATTCCGGCGCTCGCGCTCTGGTCCTGTGGCTCAGCGTCGGTCAGCGCTCCCCAGGGTTCACCCTCTTCGAGCGGGAGCTTGGCCGGGCTCAAGGGATCCATCGGCGCGAAAGACTTCGCCGAGCAATATCTGCTGGGTCAGATGACCACCCAACTGCTGAACTCACGGGGCGCCGACACCAAGTACGTAAAGTTCCCGGGACTTGCGCTTGCCCCGATCAGGGCAGCGTTGAAGTCCGGCTCGATCCTCGGCTACTGGGAGTACACCGGCACTGGATGGATGGACCTCCTGGGCAAGCCAGCCCCTGTTTCGGGCACGCAACCGCAATTCGACGCAGTCAAGGCGCTTGATGCCAAGTCGGGAATCGCCTGGTTAGACCCTGCTCCACTGAACGACACCTATGCGTTCGCAATGCGCTCTGACGATGCCACCAAGCGCTCCATCTCCTCGCTGTCGGATCTCGGGAGGGTGACCAAGCAGAGTCGACTCACCTTCTGCGCGAGTAAGAAGTTCCACGACGAGCGCTGGCCAGCCGTGGCCGCCACCTATGGGTTTAAGTCGCCCCGCTTCATCGAGATTGGCGGGGACGACGGCTACAAGGCTCTGGTCTCACGGCAATGCGATGTTGCCGAGGTCTACTCGACCGACGGACGCATCAAATCGTTTGGCCTCAAGGTCCTGCTCGACGACAAGGCGCACTTCCCTGCGTATCAGGCAGCCTTCACCCTGAAGGAGTCGACGCTTCAAGCACACCCAGCTATCGCTGATGTCATGCGCCCGCTCAGTGCGTTGCTCACCGATGATGTGATGCGAACCCTCAATGAGAAGGTGCAGGTCGAGCGCCTCGATCCCGCGAAAGTAGCGCGTGACTTCCTCCATTCGAGTGGTCTCATCCCCTGACCGCCTGCGTACCTCTGGCCTATAGGGGGGCGAAAACTCTGGGGTTCAGCGACCCGCAGCCCGACTTCAGTTAGAAAACGGGATACCAGTTCATTGGCTGGCGTGGTGTCGCCACCATCCAAGGACCTCAGTGCTCCAATCGAGTAGGAACCGTGACCCCCAAGAGCCTGATTGCAAGGGGGTTCTAATTGGCGCGGCTGGATTCGAACTGCCCGATTGATTCGCTATGCGCGGAGCTTGCTAGCGGGTGGCAAATGCAGCCGGAGTGCGCAGACGTCTGTGCGCTAGGCCGCCAAGTAACCCGAGGTAGTCCGCGGGCGTGGGGTGGGCAGTCCCCGTTCGCGCAGCACCTCAAGGTGGGTGACCATCGCCTCACGCATGTGCTGCTCGACTTCCTCGCGTGACGCACCGACAGCGATGACACCTTCAACGTCGGGGCTGTAAGCACCCCACCCGCGGTCGTCACCTTGCTCGTAAATGATGAGGTAGTCGGTCATCTCAGGTCATCCATTCCGGTGGCCCGCCTAACAGACGCGAGCGTTCCTGCATGCATCGTATCCGAGTCCTTACCCGCAATCGTGACTGTCGGCGTTCCGTCTGGGCTGGTCCACGTTTCGTGCGACCCAGCTTGCCTAATTCGTTTCCAGCCTCGCCGCTTCAAGATTTGGCGTACCTCCGGGAACTTCTTCGGCATCGCTTCAGGGTAGAAGTTGAACTAACACAAATCAGCCAAGTTTTATAACGATCAAGTCTGATTTCCGTCACTGCTTCGATGGGCACGGCTGGTTCGAACTGTCGCGTTGCCGGGCGATTCGGGGTGTTTGCTACAGGTTTGCTACTCGCCCGGCTCTGAGGACCAGAGCTTGTCGATGAATCGCTGGTCCTCGTCGTAGAGCCAGCATTCCCTCAGCTTGGAATCTGCGACGCGGTATAGGAGGACTCTTCTGACTCGCTGTGGCGGGTCGCCGAGATCCTCAATTGCCACGAGTGCGCCGAAGTTCTCGCCGACCAGTACGTCCTCGACACCGATCAGCTTGCGTGATGTTCGGTAGGAGGCCTGGCCGAGAATCGTGAATACCGCCTCCTTGCCCGTGTGGGTTCCAGCCAGTGGACTCTCGCCCTTGTAATGGAGGACGATGTCATCGTGGTAGGCGCCTAGAACCTTCTCGACGTCGGCTGCTAGCCACGCATCTGCGTAGGCGCGGAGTGTCTCGCCGGTCTCCTTGGCGTTAGCCATCGGACAAGGCTAACAAGGCCTAAAACGGCGAGCAAGCCTTCCGGATAATTCACCGGTACGGCTGGGCTCAAACTAGCGGACGGTCGAGGCTACTCCGCCAGGATCAACGCGGCACTTGCGATCGCCAGCAACCCGAGTGCGGCCGCAGGGATCCAGCCTCGTATCGATTCCGCCCGGCGTTGGAGGAAGCCTGGCGCGATCCTGAACGGGTCACCGGCCCGGAGGTGCAGGGCCACCGCGCCCACCATCAGCAGTGCGAGGCCGACCTCGCGATCGCGAGCGTCGAAGGTGCTCTGCTGCTCTGTCGGGAGCAACGCTCGGTCGAGCCCCACGAGCACGTGCGTGACGGCCTGCACCGGGCGCTGGCCTGACCGCGGCGGGTTGTGGGTGCGGCGGAGGTCGATCAGTCCTCCGTGGCTGCCTGCTCTCGTTGGGCCTTGGCCGCCTCGCGCAGCTGCTCGAACTGGATCACCTGGCCGGCGGCACCCCAGTTGCCGTCGGGCACCTCGGCGATCAGGACCCAGACCCTCAGTGGGTTCGGGTCGCCTCCGTCGGCCTTGAGCAGCAGGTCGGTGACGTCCTTGACGAGCCCCGCCTTGCGCCGGTCACTCATCGCCCCGGCGGGGACGGTCGCGTTGACTCGGTAGATCGGGACCTCGGTCGGTACGCCAGCCCGGTTAACCATGCCTTCCGGCAGCTCATGGAAGTAGATCCAGCACTGCTCGCGGAAGAAGTCCGTGTCAGGCGCTCCCTCCCAGTGCATGAAGGTCTCGGTCAGGCTCGCGGCGAGCTCGGTGCGGGTAGCCGGATCGAGCGATCCCGCCGGGTAGGTGACGTCGAGGCATGGCATGTCAGTTGTCGCCCGTTTGTTCCTGGGCTTGATCGAAGCGGGCCGCCCACGGCTCGAGCGGCACGCGGGCGACGTTGATTACGTAGCTGATCATGTGGTACCAGCCGGCGGTCACGCAGAGCTCGATGATCTGTTCGTCGTCGAAGTGCTCCTTCAGGCGCTCGAACAGGTCGTCGTCGATGTCGCTGTCGCGGTGGAGCGAGTCGGCGAGCTCGAAGACCGCAGCTTCGTCGGCGGTCCAGACCGGATCGGAGGCGGTCCCGCTGACGGTGGAGGCAAGCTGCTCGTCGGTGAAGCCCAGCGGCCGTCCGAAGCCCATTACATGGACTCCCCACTCGTATTCCGCCCCCGTGAGGGCGCAGGTGCGGTGGATCATCACCTCGCGCAGCCTCGGCGGAACGAGTCCCTTGCCGAGGATCCCTGCGCCGAGCGGCCTCGCCCGGGATGCGAGGTCCTGATGGCGACCGAGGGTTCTGAACAGCGCCAACGGCTCGATCCCGCTGTTGGGCGGCATCCACTTGGCGAGCATCGCCTCAATCTCTGGCTCATAGGGCGACTCAAGCGGCTTGATGCGGACGGCTGAATGGGGCACGACGATCCTCCTTGCTTTTGATACCGAAGCACAGTCTAGCGCTCGCTGCTATTTTCGAAGCACAAGTTCGGCTGACGTTCAGCGGTCCGGTCTGCTGGTACGGTCAGCATCTCAATTGGGCTTCCCGATGGGCAGAAACGAATCCAACAAGCCAGTCCACTTCCCCCGCGTGACTAAACACCCGCAGTCCGACAAACCGATCACCGATTTGATCGACCTTCTCGGCCGACGCTGGATGCTGCGGGTTATCTGGGAGCTGCGAGGTGGTGCACTCAACTTCCGCAACCTCCAGGAACAGTGCGGTGGGGTCAGTTCTTCTGTGCTCATCCAGCGCCTCAGCGAACTTCGCGAAGCAGGCATCGCCGAACTTACGCCGGACGGATACAGGCTCACCACAGACGGGAGCGGCCTCCTTGACCTTTATCCGCCTGTGAAGGCGTGGGCGGAGCGCTGGGCTGCCTGAAGATGGGCGCGGCTGGTTCGAACCGCCCTTTTGACCAGCGACTCGGGGCGGTTGCTACAGGGTTGCTACAGATACGCAGCGGCTTGCTACTCGTTTTCTACGCGGAGGTTTGGCTACTCGTCCAGCTTGAAGGAGTGCGAGTGTCTGGAGATTCCTACCTGAATTGAATACTCGCTGTAAAGGCGCTCGCGGCCAATCTTCTGTGCTTGCTGATGCGCTGGGTGTTCCTTCCACGCGGTGTGCGACTCGATGTCCTCGAACGTGACCACCGTTACGCGTTCTCCATCGGCGTGGGTGAAGGTCTTTGTGTCCACGAACCCGGGCATGCCTTGAGCGAGCGCGGTCATCTTGGCCGCGAGCGTTCCGTACTCCTCTTCGACTCCCGGCCGCAGCCTGCTGCGGAATACGGTGATTACTTCGGAGGCCATCTCGCGATTATGGCAACGGCCAGCAGGACCATGTGCGCGGCTGGTTCTAACTGCGGCGTTGACGGGCGATTCAGGGTGTTTGCTACACGGTTGCTATCGAAACGCAGATGCTTGATTCCGGCTTGCTAGGCATAGCTCACGGCTTCCATGCTGCCGCCTGCTTGCCTGCCAGCGAGACCAGCGATCCGAGGTTGAGGCTGATGTCGGTCATGTGCATACCCCAAGCCGCGCCAAGAGTTTGGGTCAGGTGGGGACGCGGGTCACCAGTCGGACCAACATCGCTGACCTGAAGCCACGTGTGGGTTGCATTCGACTTGCACTTGGTCGAGTACATGCCCGGCAGGCTTATCCATTGAGTGCTCGGAACGGAGTACCCGGCGGCAGGCAGCACCGGCGCAAGTCTGGAAGTTGGGAGGTAAGGAAGAGCGGGTCCGGTAGCACCGGCAGCGAGCGCGTTGGGATTGACGCACAGGATGCGCATTCCAGCCTTGAGAGTGATCCCAAACTGACCGTTTGGAGGAGGCGTGGTGAGATAGCTGTTGTAGGCGATCACGCAGTGCGTCTGGGTGGTCGCCCTGCAGGCCGGGATGTTCTTGAAGCTGCCGCCTACATCCTTGCTGTCGGGCACCAAGACACCTCCGCCGATAAGCATCGCTGAGACGAGCTTGCGCCGAACGGTCGAACTTGGGTCGATCTCCTCTTTCACCAAGCGAGTCAGGTTCACCGTTCCTTGGCTGTGGCCGATCAGGATCACGCCCCGACCTTTGTTGAACTTGGCGAGGTACTCCTTCCATGCTGCCTTGACATCGGTGTAGGGGAGTTCCTGGTCAGCAGGCGTCGTGGGAGTTCCGTCATGGAGTATTGAACTGGACCTTGTCAGCTGCCGATACATCGGTGCGTAGATCTTGCACTTCGCTTGGAAGCGTGAAGCTTGGGCTTGAGCAACTGCAACCTCTTCCGGATCAATGTTCAGATTCGCATTTCCAGTCTTTTGATTGCTCACAGTTGGGTAGACGTAGAAGCAATCGACACGCGGTGACTTTGGCGCGCTCGTGCTCTCCGTCTTTGTGGTGCGGTCCGCGTAGAGCGCGGTGCTGCCCATTGACACCGCGCATGGGTTCGACTTGAGTCCGGGCTTGCAGAGCCAGACGGTAGCTGCCTTCGCTGGACTGCTTGTTATTAGCGTGGCGGATCCTACGACTAAGGCCAGAGCGACCACTCCTGTGGCGCGACCCCAATCCAGATAATTAATTCTTAAGTGGCTTTTCCTACTGCTACCGCTCATCCCGGAAACTATTTCATCCGGACTGGAAAGTGCTGGCAAAGGCTGAACAAATGCCGCGGAAGGGAAGATGGGCGCGGCTGGTTCGAACTGCAGTGTTGACGGGCGATTCGCGGTGTTTGCTCCTGGGCTGCTTCCGGTAGGCGACAGTACGCTCGTCAATTGCTACCTACCGCCTCCTCTCGCGAGTCAGCGGTGAGTCCTTACAACCGAACGAGTGGTGCTTCGGGAACTAGGCCCGAGTGGGCATCGCCGCAGACCAGGCGCGCAGGTGAGGTCCGTTCATGAACTCGACAATCGCGTCGGTTACCAAAGTGAAGCTCGGCTCCTCGTTGAAGGCGTGGGCGACGTCGACCTCGATGTAGGAGGCGCCAAGCTCCCCCGCCAGCGGCCGAAGAGCTTGAGTCGGGGTGATGTGATCCTGCAGTCCGGCCACAAGGAGTGTCGGGACGCCGACGGGTTCGATCGGTTGACGGGAACCGACGGCAACCTCGAGCAGGACAGTCCATGATTCGTCGACTCGGTGGATGAGTGCCTCGCGAAGCTGTTCGGGTGTCATGTGGCTTGAGTACAGGCCCCGCGGAACGATGCTCGGAACGCGGTTTGGAGCCACGCGATCCACGAACCGACTCATGCCGGTAACACTCAATGTGGTTCCCAACAGGCGCAGTGCGTTGACGGAGTCGCGCACCGAGATTCCCGCGACGATCGGGAGCATGCCGCGGGGGTGAGCCGGCATCAACAGCACGAGTGCATGGACCGGCATTCGCTTCGCGGCGCGCAGGGATGCGAGCCCGCCGAGTGAATGTCCGACCAGCACTGGCGGCGATGAGCACGCCGCGATTTCTCGATCAAGCAGATCGTCAATGGCGCGCAGTCCGCCTCGATCAAGTTGTGGCAACTTGCGCGACCGGGCTGGCAGCTCGACAAGCCGGGAGGAAAAACCGGCGCTGTCCAGCGTCTCCCGCACATCGCTGAACGCCGATACGCGTGTCCATGCTCCCGGAATAACCAAGACTTCTGGGGTTTCTGAATCCTCGATCGTTGAGCGCCGCTTCACTTGTAAATCGCAAGTTACTCTGTTAGATTGCAAATCGCAAGCGAAAAGCATCTACTGCGAGGAGTATCAAGGCAATGGCGGAACGAGTCCTAGTTACAGGCATCAGCGGCTACATCGGGCAGCACTGCGCTGCCGAGTTGCTCAACCAGGGCTTCGAAGTTGTCGGGACAGTCCGTTCAAGATCCAAGGCCGACGCCACGACGTCAGCAATTGCAGCCGTCGCCCCTGTTGACGGGTTGACATTTGCAGAGGCGGACCTTCTGCGCGACAAAGGCTGGGACGACGCCATGAGTGGATGCGCCTACGTCCTTCATGTGGCATCGCCGTTCGTGTTTTCCGAGCCCAAGGACGAGAACGAGATGATCAAGCCAGCGGTTGAAGGCACGCGCCGAGTGGTGAAGGCGGCTCAGAAGGCGGGGGTGCGGCGCATGGTGTTGACCTCATCAGCTTTCGCGATGATCGCGGGCAAGGCAACGGGTCGTTACGGGCCTGATTCCTGGTCAGACACCAACAGCAACATCGGCGCATATGCAAAGAGCAAGACGTTGGCCGAAAAGGCAGCTTGGGAAGCGGTCACCGACGGCGATATGGAGCTCACGGTGATTAATCCGGGGGCCGTCTACGGCCCATCGCTTGGCAGCGAGGTCAGCGGCGAGAGCTTGACCTTCATGCGCGACATCATTGGCGGCAAGATGCCGATGGTTCCCGATATTGCGATGGGGATGGTCGATGTTCGTGACATTGCCAGGCTGCACGTTGCTGCCATGACAACTGCTGGCGCCGCCGGACAGCGCTTCATCGCGGCAACTGCTGAGCCAATCGAGATGGGCTACTTCGCCCAAGTGCTTCGAGATGCCGGTTACCCCAAGGCACCCTCACGTAAGGCGCCGAATTTGGCGATCAAATTGATGAGCCTGTTTGATCGACAGGCCAAGGGTATGGTCCCCTTCCTGGGCAAGAAGGCTGCTTATGACAATCAAGCCACATTCGACATACTTGGTTGGCAGCCCACTCCGATTGAAGTTTCAATCAAGGAGATGGCTGCTTCGATCTCAAACTAGGAGCTGGCATGAACCCGCAAACTGAGACTCAGGCAATTGACTGGCGCTCCAAGTGCTCGATTGCGTCGTGCCTTGACGTGCTTGGAGACAAGTGGTCGCTGCTGATCGTGCGTGACCTGATCTCATATGAGACCCGCACCTACTCAGAGTTTCGTGAGTCGCCTGAGCATGTCTCAACGAACATCTTGGCCGACAGGCTTCGCCTTCTAACAGCGCTCGGGATCATCGAGCGCACGAACCCGGCGGCGGCCGCCCGCAACAACGCATACCGGCTGACCCCAAGCGGCCTTGAGCTGAGGCCGGTGCTCGAAGAGCTTGGGCGTTGGTCTCAGAAGTACCTCAAGCAGCACCACTCCGAGATGGTCAACAGCATCTGATTCGCGCGGGATTGCATTTCGCAAGTCAAAAACACCAGGCGAGGAGCTACTAAACGTGAGCGAAGAGACAAAGCCTGCCTACGGGCTGGTGCAGATCAACATCAAGAACCAAGACGAGTTCATGGAGCGCTACGCGCAGCACGTATTCCCAATTCTGGATGCCTGGGGTATCGAGATGATCGCCGGCTCGATGACGCCCAACATCAAGGAAGGCGACTACAGCGGAAACTGGTCCGCAGTACTTCGCTTCCCGAGCATGGAAGTCGCAGAGGCTTGGTACGACTCAGACGACTACGCGCCTTACCGCGACCTGCGCATCAACGAGTTGACAGACTCTGGCACCTTGGTCTTCATCGACGCTCGCTGACGGAATCCAAGAAGGCCCGGCCTGCAGGGCAACGCAACAAGCACTGCGGGCCGGGGTGCCTGGCCAGCCTCGGCGGTCGCGATGCCAGCGACCAGGCGGACACCCCGTCCAGCGATGGGCGCGGCTGGTTCGAACCGCCCTTTTGACCAGCGACTCGGGGCGGTTGCTACAGGGTTGCTACAGATACGCAGCGGCTTGCTACTCGTTTGCTACGCGGAGGTTCGGCTACTCGTCCAGCTTGAAGGAGTGCGAGTGCCGGGAGATTCCTACCTGAATTGAATACTCGCTGTAGAAGTGGGTTCGGCCAAGCTCTTGTGCTTGCCGATGCGCGGGGTGTTCCTTCCACGCGTTGTGAGACTCGATGTCCTCGAACGTGACCACCGTTACGCGTTCGCCATCGGCATGGGTGAAGGTCTTTGCGTCCACGAACCCGGGCATGCCTTGAGCGAGCGCGGTCATCTTGGCCGCGAGCGTTCCGTAATCCTCTTCGACTCCAGGTCGCAGCCTGCTGCGGAATACCGTGATTACTTCGGAGGCCATCTCGCGATTATGGCAACGGCCGGCAGGACCATGGGCGCGGCTGGGTTCGAACTGCCGAGTTGACCGGTGATTGGGGTGTTTGCTAGGGGCTTGCTAAAGAAAGCTGAGGGATTGCTGTTCGTTTGCCACCCGTAGCTCAGGGTTCGCGCCGTCGAACCGTCGTCAGACGGTCTATCGAGCGGTCGAACGAGAGGATCTCCCCGACCCCGGTCGCTTCCGCCTGCGCCGCGAGGTAGGCCTCAGCGAAGTCGAGGCGGTCAACTTCGTAGATCTCCAGTGAGCGGATGAGCGCGGATTGGTCCACGGTCTGGATGTTCGGGAGCGCGATGGCTGCGCGCATGAGTTCGGCCACTCGCTGCCGCGGTACCTCGTAGAACGATTCGAGGACGTAGATGCATTCAGCCAGCACGAGGTCGGTGAGGAGCAGTGTCTCGCCTGAGGCGAGAACGGCCGTCGAGCGCGCGGCCTGATCCGCCGGATCGCCAGTCAGGTGCCGGACGAGTACGTTCGTGTCGAGGAAGGCGGTCAGCGTGTCCTTCCGTGACGCGCGTGGCGCGTTCGCCTGAGAACGTCATCCCATGCCGTGCCGCGCTTTGCAGCGGGGACCGGGACGGACCCGGCAAGCGAGACGAAATCCTCCGACCTGGAGATAGTCGCGCGGGAGTCCTCGACTCGGAAGAGGAGGTCATCGCCTTCGTGCAGACCGAGTGCGTCGCGGACCGGCTTCGGGATCGTGACTTGGCCCTTCGAGGTCAGCTTGGCTTGGGCGTCCATTACTTCTCCTTACTCGCGTTAACTTGTAAGGATAGCACTGTCGTCGCATCTCGAAGCCCGATTCGGGGTGTTTGCTACGCGTAGCGAGTGCGGAAGTGATCGCCGCACTCTTTTGACATTTAGACGAGCATCTGCTTACGTCGAGTGTATGAAAAGACCATCGGCTTCAATCGTCATCTCCTGCGTATCGCTCTTTATTGCAATGGGGGGAACAAGTTACGCTGTTATCCACCTCCCAGCGAATTCGGTTAATACCCGTCAAATCAAGAATGGTGCGGTCAGCAAAGCGAAACTGCACGCCGATTCTGTCAATGGGTCCAAGGTCAAGAATGGCTCGCTTACCAGCGTAGACCTGTCAGTCGCTACCCGGAGCGAAGTCTTTTGGCGTGAAGATAAGGATGTTGGTATTCTCCTTCCTGTTTCGTCCGCAGCGTTCCCCAATGTAGAGATCACGCTTCCCGCCGGTGACTATGTTTTGAATGGATCGGTAGGGATCATTTCCCAAGACGGTCAGGCTGGTGCTCACGTTCTTTGCCGCATAAGCCCGCAAACCAACTTTATGACTCACTACGCTGAAGCTGACGTATGGATCGATAAAAGAGCAAACATGATTGCACCAGAGGTAACGCTGGTGATGCGAGGTTCCGTGCACCTTTCAAGTTCAACCGTCTTAGAGATTGCTTGTGACAACCTCACGGGGTCCTTTGTAGGTGGTGATGTCACCATTATGTCTGCAAGCTGGTCGGCAACCCGTGCCTCGACGATCCATCACATCCAATGACCTGTTTCGTTTCTCAAAATAGATTTCTCTAGCTGAAGAGGGCTATGTTCCCGGCCATGCCTCGTTGACTCACGATAACGACCCTCGTGCTAATCGGGTCCTTAGTTTGTAGCGGCCTCAAGCTCAGCGGCTAAGGCTCATACGGTGCTCGGCGGCTCATGATTTGGCATCGGCATCAGCTGCTTAGCAGGGCGTGAGCGCCTCTGCTGAACTGGGGAGCAGCTGCAGCAGGGACCTCGAGATGTCCCACGCAACAGTCGTGACCAACGCTGGAACATCCGGCAAGGAGTTGTGTTGGTAATCCAGCTTGATCTTTGAGTAGTTGATCGAAAGATCCTCGGTCGGCAGTGGGTCGCTCGGGCTGCCCCCTTGCGTCATTGAGCTCACAACCGCGTTTGTCAGGCATGCGGTAAAGACTTTCGGACGGTTTTCAGCTCTACTATCGGTGACCGTAATCAGCATCCACGCGTATAGCTTCCCGGTAGCAAGCGCCTTGAAGAGGAATGGAGAGTTCTTGTCGATCGTCTTGTTGGCCTTGATCAGCTGCATGCCCATCACCGGAATTTTCTTGACCGGACCAGCTTTACTCAATCCGTTGGATGCCGGAATCGTGTAGCTGTTCAGAATCGATGTGCCGGCGCCGAGGGGAACGGTCGGCGAGTATCCGTCGGACTCTGTCTGGAGCCCAGGCGCGCTCAGATAAACTGTTGCCAGCGCACTCGGCGTTGACATCAAAAACGCTGTTGCGGAGGCTACCGACGCGATCGCGAGGAATCGCAATGCTGGCTTTCTCATTATTTGACGGATCCCCTTAAGTTGAAGTGAGACTGAAGCTACCAACTGAAGTTCGCCACGACAACTCTCTGACCAAAGACACACCCGGCAGACTAGGGAATTTGAAGATGGGCGCGGCTGGGTTCGAACTGCCACGTTGACGGGCGATTTGGGGTGGTTGCTACAGGCTTGCTACAGAAACCTAGGCGCTTGCTACTCGTTTGCTACGCGGAGGTTTGGCTACTCGTCCAGCTTGAAGGAGTGCGAGTGGTTGGAGATTCCTACCTGAATTGAATACTCGCTGTAAAGGCGCTCGCGGCCAATCTTCTGTGCTTGCCGATGCGCTGGGTGTTCCTTCCACGCGGTGTGCGACGCGATGTCCTTGAACGTGACCACGGTTACGCGTTCTCCATCAGTATGGACGAAGGTCTTCGAGTTGACGAACCCGGGCATGCCCTGAGCGAGTGCGGTCATTTCGGCGGCGAGCATTCCGTACTCCTCTTCGACTCCAGGTCGCAGCCTGCTGCGGAATACCGTGATTACTTCGGAGGCCATCTCGCGAGCCTTTAGCTACCAGTAGAGAAGGCCCAGCTCAGGCGCCAGGGAGATAGACGTTCAGATCCCAGCCAGCAGCAGACACGCTGCCAACATCAGCAATACAGTCGAGGTAGATGGTGTTTACCCCAGTGGCCGCAGTGAAACTGCCAACAACCGCCATCTGTGTGTTCCTCGTATTAGCGACATCCGAGGAGTAGAACGTTGCTCCCGCCCCGACGCCCCCCGTGCCTTTTACAAGGCAATTGAAAGAGCTGTTACCAGCCGTCGACCCTATGAAGCGACCGCTGTATGCGAAGGTGACGAGGCCAGCGTGAGGCACGGTGAAGTTTTGTTGGACAGCGTAGACAAAGTGCGAAGTGTCAATCGTGGTGCCCGGGCTGCCTCCGAACCCAAGGGCGGAGCCAACGCCGGCAGCGCCGACAGCGCCCGCTGGGCCGACAGCGCCGGCAGGTAGCTGGCCGGATTTGAAGTCGGTTGCGAGCAGTGAGCGATCTTTCACCTTGGCTGAGGTCACGGCGTTCTTCTTGATCTGTGCTGAGCCGACCGAGTTCTTCGGGATTTTGATCGCGGCGTAGCTCGCGCCGCCGAGCGCGACGAAGAGCGCCATTACAGAGATCACTAGTGATGGAGTTAAATGTTTTCTGATAGGTCATTCATACCACTACAGCGAAACTTTTGCGCCGGTAGAGCTTTTTCAACCAGTGAAACTGCGCAAATCAGCGCGTCGCACCTTGACGCTGTTCGTTTTCGGCAATTCGTCAACGAAATCGATGATTCGCGGGTACTTGTAAGGCGCGGTCTGTTCTTTCGCGTACTGCTGAAGTTCCGTCACGAGTTCGTCTGAAGCAGTAGAGGCGTTCGTCTCCGTCTTCGAAGAGATGGCGGCCGAGATTACTGCCGGCTAGCTGCTAGTTGGCAGCGACAAAAGCCACTAGATCGCCGCTGTAGGCGACCGTCGTGCCAGGGCCGACCTTGGTGCAGATGACCGACGCCGTGTGCGTTCCGGCTGTTACCGCGGCACTCGCGACGACCGGCACCTGCCAGTCATTGTTGATGATGTATTCCGCTACGTTCTGAACGACGCCACCAAAGGTCCATGTTGGCTGCGAGGCGGGGGCACCATCGATGTTCACGCCACAGCTGGAGCCACCTGCTGCGACGGTCTGGTTGTACATGCGGAAGCTCCCGGTCACGACCATTCTCCCGGCTGGCCCCGAGCTGACTGTTGTTGACATCACTTCCTGAGGCGTGCCCGTGAGAGTGATTCCGAGCGCCGACCCGGAGGTGCCGTTTGCAGCGGTCACGCCACTTGCACCTGCTGCCCCGGTAGCGCCAGTGGCGCCAGTGGCGCCGCGGGGGAGTTGCCCGGTCTTGAAGTCGGTCGCGAGCAGCGAGCGGTCCTTCACTTTCGCTGAGGTGACGGCGTCCTTGCGTAGCTGCGTGTTGCCGACAGAGTTCTTCGGGATCTTGACCGCGGCATAGCTCGCGCCGCCGAGGGCGACGAAGAGGGCCATCACAGAGATGACCAAGGAAGGTGTGAGGTGCCTTTTCATATTGCGTATAAAACCACATTTTGGCTAGCAGCCGACTGGTAGCGAACCGTGCCGCTTTTGAGCCAGCAATTATGGGGCTTTTGATGGGCACGGCTGGTTCGAACCGCTGCGTTGACGGGCGATTCCGGATGTTTGCTACTGGCTTGCTACAGAAACCTAGGCACTTGCTACTCGTTTGCTACGCGTAGCCGCGTGGTTGGTTGCTTGGTCGCCTACGAGGCGATTCGCTTTGCCGAAACGCGCAAGAAGATCCGCGACGGGGCAACCAGCGGAGAGTGACCTCGGCCCATAGCGGGTAGGCGAGGGCCGTGGCGACGGCGTCAAAAGCAGTCGCTCGCCGATGCATAAGGACAAATCTCGTCAGAAAGAGGAACGCTCAACCGGACTCGAACCGGTGACCTCTTCCTTGCCATGGGACAAGTCCTTCGAGAGCCATCGCGATCCCCTGCTATTGCTGACGATCTGACTAGCGCGGAATTCTGTGACGAGTCAGGTTTGTGATCTCACCGAGCAACTTGTAATTGAGGATGCCGCCGGCGCTCACTAAGCAGAGTCTAAAAACAGCGAGTTAAACCGTCACTTGAGCTTTTTCACACCTTTAAGTAATCTAGTGGCATGAGCTTAATCAGACATGTATCACTCACGTCCGCAGTCCTCCTGGTTGGGGTTGCAGGCAACGCCTCGGCGGCGGTGCCAAAAACGGTGATCAGCGGCACCCTGGCTCCAGGAGCCAGCGGCAAGGCCATGAGGGTTGTCGCCCTCCAAAGCAAGGGACCATCGGTCACTGCCACAGCGTCCTCCACTGGCGCTTTCTCGCTGACGGTGCCCCGCTCATCTGTCAATGGCCTGTCCCTTCAGTTGCTTACCTCAAAGGGTCGCTACGCCGGTCCAGTCTTGCTCTATGTCAAGAGCCGCGTTGGGGCCGAACGCTTTAAGACAACGACGGCAGCAACGATCAAGCTGGGCACGGTAACTCTTGCCACCGGCTACGCCAAGCTTTCGAAGTTCCTTGCATCCTCAGCCGTTTACTCGACGGTAGGCGCGGGCGCAGTCAGCCTCAACACAGCTGGCGCACCAATTGGTGCGGGCAGGTTGGGCCTGGTCTCCACAACATCGCGTAGGGCCACAGCTCGGGGAGCTGCGGCTAGCGGTAGTGCCATTGGCGGCTCCTGTGCAAGCGGCGGTAGCCCTGAAACTGGTCCAGGCGGAGACTGCGATGCCGACGGCGTACCCAACGTTGTTGATGTAGACGACAACGGCAACCTGTCACTCGACATGACAGACAAGCAAACCTCACAAACGACTGCGGGAATCGCCCCGTGGAGCGACATCATCATGGGTCTTGGGCAGGCCCAAAACGCTAATACCGGCGCGACGGCGGGGTCGATCAACTCCCTGCTTGGACCCCAGGTAGGAATGACCGGCTCAGACGGCCTCAACATCGTGTTGTATGTGGATGAAAGAGCCCTCATCAGCACCGCAACAGCAACTCCCCTCGACGCGGTCTGGGCGACATGCTCAACCGGTGTCGCTTGGTGCAGCCCCGGTACCGATACCGCCAATATGACCGGCCTCGGAGGGTACGAAGTAACACCCGGGTCTTGGGCCTCATTCCACGGCGCCCGGTGCGTGAGTGCCAGCAGTGGCGGTGGCTACACATGCACCAACAAGCCATTGTCATATCCCGGCTTCGGCCTGATCAATGTGCCGCCCAATGGCGGTCCCAGCGATAACACAACTTGGGTTGCTTCTATCAAGCCAGATGCCGTTGACACGCTTGGAACCGTAACGCCAGGAAGCCTATTCAGCCTGAATTACCGCGCCACACCAACGGGCGATGTGAGTCAAGCTCCGGTTGCGATCCAACCCTATTTCGTAACCACACCCGGACTGAAGTCATACACGACTGGAGGGGTTACGACCACAATTTCTGATCGCAGCAGCACCGCCCCAGGGACAAGCCAAGGCAACCCGATCCAGTTGGGTAGCGACAATGGCTTTGCCGTTACCGGCTGGCGCCCACAGCGTTTTGCCCTCCCGGGAGAGGACGGCAGCTTCTTTGATGTTGGAAGTCTCAACTACGGCCTCCAGGTGCAGGGTGTTCGCACCCCGGACAACGTCATGCATCAGGTAACAGAGGAATCATCCTGTCCTCTAACCGGCCTCTCAAACCTGACTCCTAACAGCGTGAGCGGCTCAGACCCTATCGGGAGGATTTGGCCAGCTAAGGACGGAACCGCGTTTGATCGTGTTGCGTCGCCAGCCAACACGATCAGCCTCGCCACCAACGTCGCTGCATGCTTGACCGATGTGTACCACCTGCCGACTACGAGCGGGTCGAAGGTATCACTGGTTCTGAGTGCCGCGGGGTCCTATCTGACCGGCGGAGTTAACCGCTCTAACCTCGCACTGTCGCTAGAGCTTCATTAACGCAGGGTCGTTTCAGGCAGAGGGAATTGACCGCTCAAGCATAAGGGTGAGCCCTGTGGTTCACTGGGCCCTGTGAGATTGGGCAGAAAAGTCCTCGTAGTACTTGTCGCGCTCGTGGTCGCGGCCCCCACCGCGATTGCGTCTGACGATCCGGCGGGCAGTGAATCCGGTTCGCTTCCGGGATCTCCGACCTGCGTCGTGATCGACACGGGCTCATGCCCCGATCCTGGTGGCTCGGTTAGCCAGGACCCGAACACCGACAGCGATGACAAAGGTGACAACTCCGGTGATTCCGGCTCGACCGACGGCTCGGGCGGCGACCAAGGCGGTGGAGGCAGTGACACCACCGATTTTCGCGAGGCATGCGTCTGAGACTAACGCGATGCCTGCTGGAAAGAATGGCACCCTGGCGACAGGGAGGCTGGGTCTGTGAACTGGGTACTCTGCTTGGTGTAGCTCAACGCTGTGCGGACTCATGCAAGCTGGTTTCGAACCGTGACCTCGAAAAGCCTTATTTCAAAGGGTTTTTAGTGGGCGCGGCTGGTTCGAACCGCGGTGTTGACGGGCGATTCGAGGTGTTTGCTACGTGCTTGCTACAGAAAAGCGAGCGCTTGCTACAGATTTGCTACGCGGAAGGCTGGAGTGGAAGCTACTTGGCCCTGAAGTTCGGATTCTCGATGACTCCGAACGTGAATCCGTCTGGAGTCTGCGCCCGGGCGACGCGGATACCCTCGCCGACATCCTGCACTGGGCTCATAACGGTCGCGCCGTTCTCAAGCAGATGCGCCAATCCGGCATCTGCGTCCGCCACTCCCAAGTAAGTCGTTGGTCCCTCGCTCGCTGGGAGGCTCGGGTCCAGCCCTAGTTCGTATCCCCCGACGTCGAAGCCGACATAGAAGGGCTGGTCGAAATACGGCTCAGTCCCGAGAAGCTCTTTGAACGAAGCCTTGCTCGAAGCCAGGTCAGGGGCCGGGTAGATGACTGTTCGAAGTCCCAAGAACACCCTCACCAAACTACCGAAGGGCAAGCTTGTGATGGGCACGGCTGGGCTCGAACCAGCGGACGGTCCAGGCTAGTCCGTCAGGATCAACGCGGCATTTGCGATCGCCAGCAACCCGAGTGCGGCCGCAGGGAGCCAGCCTCGTATCGATTCCGCCCGTCGTTGGAGGAAGCCTGGCGCGATCCTGAACGGGTCACCGGCCCGGAGGTGCAGGGCCACCGCGCCCACCATCAGCAGTGCGAGGCCGATCGAGGCGACGGCGGCGAGCGCCGGAGCGGCAATTACCCCGACGATCAATCCGACCGCTGCGAGGATTTCGAGCACGCCGACCAGCCGATAAGTGCCGGGCGTGATCCCGAGGTGTCCCGGACAGACCTCGGCGAGTTCGCTCCCGCTGAACTTGTTCTGGCCAGCTTGGGCGAAGACAAGTGCCAACAGCACCGAGATAGCGATCGCGACCACCGTCATAACGCGTCCAAGGTACCAGACGAGGTGCTACTGCCTCTCTCCTATCCATTGGCGGAGGCCGGTTGGAACCACTCCGCATGGTTCCTGGTTTTTGATGGGCACGGCTGGTTCGAACCGCCACTTTGACGGGCAATTTGGGGTGTTTGCTACAGGTGTGCTACGAACAGCCTGCTGCGAGAACCTCGGTTGCTACTTGCACAGTCGGTACACCAAACATTGGCTGGCGGGAGCAAGCCTTACGAAAGATGACGCTACGTCGGATTGCACCAATTCGCAAACAGGCCCGTAGCAGGCCCTCATGTTTGCGCCGAAACTCTGACTGTGGCGTCAGCTAACCTTAACCGCTCCATGCCGATGAAGGGGAGTTACGGTGGTTGAAGACCCAGCCTTGAGTAAGTCTAGGTGGCGTTGGCAGCAAGTGCTGCTGATCCCCTTGATTTGGCTCGTCGGTTCCCTCCTCGGCCTATCGGGACTCCAGCGCTTCCTCCTAGGCTCTCCGTTGCTGAGCAGGTCCCCCTAGTCTACTTCGCCTGAGCCCCCCGGTCGGACGAAGTAGACACGGGACGTTTGTTAATTCACCGACAGGGTGTAGGCACCGACTCCTGAGAGGGTGTCAATCCGGATCACGTACTCATTCTGGTTTCCTGCAGGTGGAGTGAAGGTGAGGGTCTCTGGCTTGCCCGCGCCAGCTCTGTCCACTGTGACAACCGTTTGGCTGCCTATCCCTTGCGAAACAGAGCTGAGGATTGTCAGTGACGGGTTGGCTGTTGCCTTAACGCGGCCAATTGGCTTGGGAGTCACGGTGACAGTCACTTTGCGGCCACCGGTCGGGGTAAGCGCGTAAGCACGAGACGGCAACGCTGAGGCGATCGACACTGAGGCAGGGAACTTAGTGAGCACAAGGCATGACGAGGTCGAAATGTCATAGCCCCCAGTGCCAGAACCCCAAACGACGCGTGGGTAGACGATGGTCGGGGCCGTCGTGCCAGAGCCGAATGTCAGCGTCTTGGTACCTGTTCCAGATGGTGCTGAAGCGATCAGATTCGTCATCGCCGAGTCCGAATAGACACCGAGACCAAGTCGGAGGGTTCCCTTGGGCTGCGCTGTGATCGTGTAGCAGCGACTTGTTCGGGTGGCCTTCCAGTTGTGGTTGTTTGATGACCCACTCGCGATTGGCGAATAGTGAGGTGGGTCAGGCCGTGAGACCGGACCCGTGCCAAGGGGGTCCCGGAACAGGGTTCCAATATCGATCGTGTTTGAGTACAGCGTGGACAGTGCGTTCGAACTTGATGTCGCATAGCCATCGCTCCCCAAGTCCGTCCAGAAAGCTTGGAAGGTTCCGGAGTTGTGATCCTGGAAGGTTGCCCACAACTGGTCGAAGCCGCCTGATGTGCGGTCCCACGGCTGGTCGTTCGCCGAGTCTTCGAGATCCCACAGTGCTCCGGATACATGGGCTTCAACACGGTCTCCCGCGGTCGTAAAGTTATCCGTGTACCAAGTTGCATCCTCAAGCAAGGTGTTCGCGGGGGACGATCCACTCAGGTTGTTGGTGCCGGCAGGGAAACCCCACCAGCCAAGCTGCTGGTTCTGCAACACGTGGCCAGCGAACCAGTTTGGCCAGCCTTCCGTCCATGCACAGCCGGCGTCTTCGGCGGCGTTGATGTAATGCGGGCTGGGGCAGCTTGTGGCAGGCCAGTGGTGCTCAAAGGCATCCCACATGATCTGATGTCCCAGTTCGTGCATGACTATGACTGGGCTATCCGGCCCAGGCCCCGGGACCCTGACAATGTGGTCTGAGCCACTCATGTTTGGCCAGACATCCTGGTCTGGCGCCCAGCGCAGTACTTTTTGCTCGCAGGCGTTTCGTTCATCCCAGCAGCCGGGGATTGCCCACCACGCGTTGTTGATTTCGTCAAAGAGGTGCAGGGAACGCATGGTGTTTGGGTTACCCGTTGTGAGTCCGCCGTAGTCCTTGTTTCCAGCAGGAACATTGTTGGTCACTGGGGTCGTCCAGCGGTAGGTATCTCCCGCTGTGTCCTGAATGTTCCAGTCGCTGTTGCTTGCGGAAATACGAACGTAAAGGTCAACTGTCGCGGCTTCCCCGAAGGCAGTCTCGGAGTTGTTGAAGCAGAGGTTGTACTGGCCCAAAGCATTGGTCAGTCCCGAAGCGACGGTGGTATCCCCATTCCAGTTGTCGTCTATTGCTTCCACCACGAGGTTGGGTGACGGGTGCCAGGTGCCATTCTGGTCCTGGTAGTTGAAGCTGCCCTTGGCGCAGGTGGTGCCTGCGGCGTGGGCCCGGGTAGAGCGCTGTCGGCCCAACACGAGGCTCTGACTGTCAGCAGGCCGCGTCTTGAGCGCTGGTTTGAATCCGATTGAGTTTGCACCAGCGGGGATGGTCTTGAGGGGGAGGACGCTTGGAAGGGTGATTCCGAAGTGCGTTGCCTTGGAGTCTGTGGCTGCTCCGTAAGTGAGGTAGACGCTGCTCTGCCCCCCGATACTTGACTTGGTTGGATCTGCGACAACGACGCGCAGCTGTCCATCGCCTGCCGTGGTTGCTTTGACGTTGAAAAGGAGTCGCACGGTCGCGCCAGCGGCGAGTGTGATCCGTCCGGTGATTCGTGTCGCAACGCTGCCATCTGACTTTGCGGCGCTGACCGCAGCCGAGGTGAACTCCTTGGGCAGACTTGAAGCAGTCAAGCCCTTTGGTAGTTCGATGGAGAGCGGGGCAACGCCTGATACGCCCTTGCTGGCCGTGACTTCAACCTTGACTTGTTTGGTGGCACCAACTGCGGGCGCGGCACTCATGCTCGTCTGAACGGTCACGCAAGTTGGGTATTCGTGAGTGTCAAGGGCGTCCCTGGGCGGCGTGCCCTGAAAGAGGGTGCATTCCATCTGGCTGGTTGCCGCACTGGTCGTGGGAACTGGCGCACCTCCGGTCGCAGCAAGTACTGCTGCGGTCAGGATTGTGAGGGTTGCAAGTCGTCTCATCTGGGCCTCCTGGGGAGATATTGAGTTTGTGTGACTGTGGCGCGCTAGCGCTAGTCACTAGTCAAGCTAACACCACGCCAAGTTTCCGGCAAGCACGTAAAGCGCGTGCTCGGCGCAATGATTGTAGGCATCGGCGCGCCAAAGGGTTGTGATTTCCTCACTGGTTGTGACTCGTACGCGGTGGTAGCGGAAGAACTCCCTTCAGGGCGGATTCGCTGGCAGGAGAGAAATAACTCGCCCGAAATACTTGGCACAACACAACATGTCATCTTGGCGCGTTTCGTCAGCGAAGATGGATTAGATACATCGATTGTTGCGATGCGAGCACGTGATGGGAAGCGCCTTTGGGCACGGGCACTCCCAGCCGAAATCTGTGGGTTTACTGAGCGGCAGTTGATGGTGTCCATACATAACCAGTTGGCTGTGATCAACATGCGGACTGGCTTGCAGATCAGCTACACGGACACGACCAGCGAGTGCCCGGATATACGCTTGGGAGGTATTGAGGTAACTGATGCGAACGTTGCGGGCGGTTGGGTCGTCAAACAGGCCCTTCTCCCCTGACGCCAAAGCATGGGCGCGGCTGGTTCGAACTACCGAGTTGACGGGCGATTTGGGGGGTTTGCTACTGGCTTGCTACGGGCTTGCAACAGAAACCCGGGCGCTTGCTACCCGTTTGCTAGGCGGAGCTCTAGTCCGGCTAGGCCGATCACCTGTTCTTACCTTCCTCTCACCCGCATGCTCCATCGTGCAATCTGCGACAAAACCAACACCTGAAAGAGACAGTCATGAAGCTGCCAGACAAACCCAAATCCAAGCTCATCACCTATGTACTCGGAGGCCTGGGAGTGCTCGGCGTCGGCATCGCTCTCTTTGCAGCGAACACCCAGACGACCGCCGCGAGCCCATCATCCACCGTGGCAACAGCAGTGACTGCTGCCACATCGAGCGGCATCAAGGCCGCCAAATGGGGAAAGAACGTGACGGTCACCTACTCGGCAACCAAGGTTCGACTGCAGTCGAACGGGATTCCAAATCACAGTCGGCCAGCCAAGTTCGCCATTCCCAAAAGCCGGGACTCAGTGAGCATCGAGAAGGACCCAACCAAGGCCCAGAGCGATGACTTCTCGATTCCCCTGCAGCCAACATGGTCGTCATCCACAACAGCTGCACCAAAGGGTTCGATTGGAATGATGATTTCCGGTGCCGTGCTCTACGACCCCTTTGAGAATGGTGGCGTGACGGTTGCCCTCGCTGACAACTTCTACCGGACTGACACGGATGGAACCAAAGTGTGGTTCATCGACACATGCTCAGGACACCCGTCACCACCAGGCGAATACCACTACCACGCACTGCCAGGCTGCGTGGCTTCACAGGTGGACAGTGCCGCTGGTCCCTCCCACATTATCGGCCTCGCTCTGGACGGATACCCGATCTACGGTCGGCGAGATATTCGCGGCAAGACTGTCTCCCTTGCCGCGCTTGACAAGTGCAATGGCATAAAGAGCCCGACGCCTGAGTTCCCCAAGGGCATCTACCACTACGTCCTGACCAGCGCAAAGACCGCCCAGTCGTCAATCAGGTGCTTCCACGGCAAGGTTGACTCTTCGCAGGTCAAAGCAATGCCGACCATGGGCGCAATCCTGCCACTAGGTCAGATCACGATCGGTTCTCGCCTGGTCAGTGGCGTAGGTCATGGCCTGACGAGGCTTTTCTGCCGCCTGTAAACAAATCCGCAAACACATCCAGTCGCGGGGCGACAGGCTGGTTCTGACCTAGCCCCGCACATCGTCAGGAGCCGTTTGTTACCTCCGGGCAGTGGGGAGGTAACAAACGGCGGGTAACAATCTTCTGATTCGTCTCAGAGGTAGATCGGGAGGCCGAAGCTCTCCAACATCGGCTCAAGTCCGATTTGCTACAGACAACTGCTCGCCTTGCTACAGACTTGCTACTGCCCCGCTCAAAAAGAATGTCGCGCCATGTCGCGCCATGTCGTCCAAAGTCGCTGCAAACAAAGCCGATTGGCGGGTTCTGTCGCGCCGTGTCGCGATGCGTCGTAGGCGGCCTGAAGATGGGCACGGCTGGGTTCGAACCAGCGACCTCTCGCGTGTGAAGCGAGCGCTCTCCCGCTGAGCTACGCGCCCTAGGTGAGGCAGGCTATCTGTTTGCTGCAGCCGTCCGACTCAGCGCTTCGCCGGGAGAATCAGCAGTGCTGCGGAGTGGTGAGGAACGGTCGCCGAATAGGTGTCAACAAGTGGCGTAACCGCCAGGCTCCGTCTGGTTCCCTGTAGCTCACCATCCGCGCCGAAGCTCTGCCCAGCCCAGGTGACGCCGCTTGCCGAGTTGATCGAAGGTGCCCGTAGGCGAAGCAACTCACCCGCGCCACGGCCGGCAGCAGTAAGTGCGACGGTCGCGTCATTGCTTCCGCGGTTTACGACTGCGAAGCGAAGCTGCTTTGTGGCGTCCTCAACAAGCCATGTTCCGACGCTGCCGCGTGGATTGTCTGTCTTAACCGGAACCACCTGCCCACCGTTACCCGCAGCCTCGGCGAAGAACCTCAACCCGTAATAGAGCGGTGCGACCTGTGCCTGTGGGATTCCACCCGGGCGCGTGATCCAAAACGGTCGGTAGGCGGTCCCATAACCAAAGTGAACATTCACGCCTGCGATCCCAGCCGCTTGAAGACCGAACAGCATTGACGGCGCCCACAGTGCGGCGGCAAACCGATCACTCACTCCTGGCGCCCCGCCGTAGGGGACGGTGTTCATTTCAGCGAGCCTCGTCTTGAGCCCAAAGCGCTTCGCCAGCGCTGCCTGTCGGCCAACCACGCCAACCACCTCGTCGGTCGCCTCAGGGCTCATCAGCCTTTGAATTGTCGCGCGCAAGGGGTTCTTGGGGTTCTTGCGCTCGGCGGCATCGAACGGCTGGCGAAGCGCGTAGGCATGAACGGTCGCCAGCTTCAGATCAGTTTTGAACCTGTTGAAGAAGTCACCAGTCAGAGAGCACCAACTCATCCATGGGCAGCCAAGCGCGGTGCCAGTTAGCGGCGTTTTTGGACCGACTGCCGAGCGGACGGCATCCCGGTAGCGAGCCCAATCGCTCAGGTAGGCAGCAAAGCTATAGCTGCGAGCTATTGGCGAAGCAACCAGTTGCTCGCCCTGCTGCAGCCATGCAGATGGGAACCGCGTATAAAGCTCGGGTTCGTTACCCGGTTCGAAGGCGTCAATTGAGCCTGCGGGGTACTCATCTGCCACAGCCTTTGCGAATGCGGCTGAGTGCGCCGCATGCCTGCCGGCAAGGTTGAGGCCAACGATCGCGTGGCTG
>Ga0194042_1000092_pt1 | contig 25898 bp, 21 predicted proteins | sample JunL4412m_MetaG_FD_148974 | JGI IMG/M metagenome (GOLD analysis project Ga0194042, IMG submission 148974) | Anoxic zone freshwater microbial communities from boreal shield lake in IISD Experimental Lakes Area, Ontario, Canada - Jun2016-L442-12m | ecosystem: Environmental > Aquatic > Freshwater >...
CCCCCTGACTTCTTTACCTTGGGTGTCCATTGCCTCGTATGCGAACGACGCCATGACATTCTCCAGTCTTTCGATTAATAGAAATGCAAAACAATTAAAATTCGAATCACGATCGCGAGAGTATCGCTATTTTTCACGGGCTGTCAATATAGAGGCGCGAAATTCCTCGCAGGAATCGATACTTTTCGTTCGATGACCTGTTCAAACCTTCGGGGCACTCTGCGTTTTATTTTCGCAGCCCGTCGTGTATGATCCCGCTTGCAGTGTCCATATTTAAGGAGCGCACGCCATGTCCGTCGTTCAGCGCACGTCCCGATTGTCTCGATCCATTCTCTTCCTGTTGGCCTTATTGCTGGTCTCGGTGTGCAGCTTCGTCCGAGCTGAAGAACCTGCCGATGTGGTGGACTTGACGAAAGCTGTTGCGGCACCTGATCCGAAGATCGCTAAATTTATCGCCCAGCTTGGCTCGCCCGATACCGTGTTGCGCGAGGAAGCGGAGACTGCGTTGATGGCCGCTGGAAAAGCCGCCATCGCTCCATTGAAAACCGCTGAAGCGTCCGCGAATGCGGAGATCGCCGCTCGCGCCAAACGATTGAGCGGACGTCTTTCCGAACTCACAGTCAAAGCCGGAAGCTATGCGGAATATCTCCCGTCGGACACCATTCTGTATTTGGAATTCCGAGACACGGCTACGACCTTTGATCGCTTGAAACGTACACCCCTGTCCAAATTCTGGGATAAGCAATCGACCAAAATTTTCATGCAGGGATTTCGCACTGAGCAGTTGCCGAACGAAGTGAAAGTGCTTGACGCCGCAACCGCGTTGCCGAAATTGGCCAGCGGGCGGGCGCTGTTTGCACTATCGAGTCCGGACACGATTGAAGCGCACGAAATCGATCCGCCGCTCATTTATGTGTACGAGACGCAGAGCATGCGGATTGCAGAAGCGCATGTCCGCAGCTTGTTCGAAGGCATGAACGACGCTGTGAAAACAAAGCGAAAATATAACACGTTTGAGATCGAAGAGCAGATCAACGCGTGTTCGGTTTTCGGCGCGCAACGCATCATTCATGCGCTCACGCCCAAAGGCATGGAAACGTTTCTCGATCATTTGAAAAAGCCGCCGGGGAATCCGTTGTCGAGGCTGACAGCTGATATGAAAACCAAACGTCCGGACGCCGACATTTATTTCCGGCTGAGCGCAGACGGTTTGAAAACACTTGCGGAAGCGAACCAACTGCTCGATGACGACTTGACCAAGCGCATTGAAACGTTCGGGCTCGAAGAGGGCGGATTTATCGAAGACGCGCTGACGTTGAATGCGGAGGGCATCGAGGATTTTGCGCGGATTTTTCCAGGCGGTAACGCGCGGAGCAAAGGCCTGATGTCGGTGCTGCAACGCATGACGGTCAAAGCGGCTCCGCCCGTGCAAGCCAACCAGCCGCAGGCGCTGGACATGGTGCCGTGGCAGGCGGCGATGGTCGTGTCGTTCAGCGGCGACGCAGCGACGAGTGCGGTGGAATTGACCGCTGCGCTGCGGGCGCTCGACGCGTTGGGTGGTGAACTCGTTCATCCGGAAGCGAATCTGAACAATGTCAATCCGCCTGCGAACGCGCAGAATGCGTTAGATCCGGTTCGTCCTCCCCGAGCGAAAACGGCTGCTGAAGAGGCGTTGAATTTGGGTGGCGGAAATGTGCTTGATGACAAGAAAGATTTGAAGACTCCGGCCAAAGACATGGCGAACAAAAAGCCTGGTAAGAAAGCAGACAAAGCCGCTGAACCGGAGCGGACGGCGCCGCGATTCGAGCGGTTGCTTCACGCCGGATTCACGCTGGAGCAATTGTTGCAACAAGTGGACGGACCGATGGTGCTCGCCCTTTTTCCGGAGCGCGTAGATGTGTCGAAACTGGCCAAACCTGACGCTGCGAACAACCCGCCGGACCCCGATCATGTGCCGATGGCCGTGCTCGTCGGAATGTATTTGAAAGACCCGGCTCCGATTGAACTGGCGCTGAAACGAGCCAACAAAGGCGTGGACCACAAATACATCGAGCACGTGCTGGACGGCGGAACGTTCTTCTCGGAAGACGAAGATGAGAACAGCGCTGGATTCTGGTTGCGGGGCAATTATTTCGCGTGGGGAACGTCGCGCGATATTTTGGATTTGGCAGGGACAGCGGTGTTGAATCAGAACGGTAATGAGCGCATGACGGCGCGGCAGTCGCACATCGATTACATGGCGAAGAATTACGATCCGGCAGCGTTGCTGAATGTGTACGGCGACTCTCGTCAGTTCCTTGAAATGCCGTACAAGATGGCGCAGTTGCAATGGCAGACCGATCCGAAGAATCCGTTTCCGGATTTCGCTGTAGCCGCCGGGCTGCTCAAAGGCAACACGATGCACATGAAAATCAAGCAGGTTCAGGGCGGATTGCAGATTGAAGCGCAGTCGCCTTTGTCACTGATGGGGATGTTGCAAGCGATCTTGAAGCCGCTGAAAGAAGCGGCGTTGATTCAGTAGCGTTGGGCTACAACGCTGCACATTCTTTGCGAAACGCTAACCGCAATGCCGCTTGACAACAGCGGCTTTGTGCTAAAGTGCCGTACGAATTTACACAGACCATTTTCATCCCATTTTTTAGGAGGTTCTGCATGAACACACGTGGCGTACTTGTGGAGTTTATTGGCACGTTTATTTTCTTGGTGGTCATCGGCTTGGTGGGCGGCGTGATGGCTCCCTTGGCCATCGGCTGCATGTTGATGGTGCTGGTCTACGGCGGCGGGCATATCTCCGGCGGACACTACAACCCGGCTGTGACGCTCGGCGTGTTTTTGCGTGGAAAGTGCCCGAAGGTAGATGTGATCCCATACATGGTCGCGCAGGTCGTTGCGGCGATTCTCGGCGGATTGCTAGTCAATTACCTCGCCGGTCCCCACACGCCAATCACCGTGGACGTGACGAAGGCGATGATCGTCGAATTCATCTTCACGTACTTCTTGGTCAACAACGTCTTGAATACGGCGACATCCAAGAAGAACGCCGGTAATTCATACTACGGCCTCGCGATCGGCTTCACGGTCGTGGTCGCGGCGTATGCGGCGGGGGCAATTTCCGGTGGCGCATTCAACCCGGCGGTGGCCTGCGGAATCACCGTGATGGGCGTGAGCCCAGTCGCCAACATCTGGATCTACTTCGTCCCGAATTTCCTTGCGGCGATTGTGGCGGCGAGCGTGTATAAATTCGTGAATCCGGATGAGATTTAAACGATACGATTTGACGTGATTGAGAGAAAAAGGGAGAGCGTAGGTGCTCTCCCTTTTTTTATTGACGACGGTGAATGGAAAGAAGTTCACAAGCGGGAAATAATGGGTATAATTGGCCGCGTAGATATGCGAAAAACACGAGGGTAAGGACCATGACAGCACTACTTGAGCCTAAAATTATGACGCAAATCGCGTTCCTGGAAATGGAGCACGATGGTCTTTTCGAATTCGTCAATGGCGAGATTGTGGAGAAAAACATGGGCGCGATTTCGATGGAGATTGGCAACGTCATCCTGTTTATTTTGCGCACGTATTGCTATGAACACAAGCTCGGCCGGGTCATGATGGAGCAATTTTTCCAATGTTACAGCGACGACCCCGAGCGCGTTCGCAGACCAGACGTTGCGTTCATTTCAAAAGGGAAACTTCCCGGCGATAAGCTTCCTGAGGGCGCTATTTCCGTCGTCCCAGACCTCGTCGTGGAAGTGGTTTCTCCGTATGACAAGCAATACAAGGTCGATGAAAAAGTGAAGGAGTATCTCGACGCTGGCGTCCGCATCGTTTGGGTTGTCAGCCCCCCGGGCCAGTACGTTCGCATTTATCGCAATGGGCGTCCAACAACCGAGCTATCCATAGCCGACACCATCACCGGCGAGGACGTGATCGCCGGATTTTCGTGCAAGGTCTCCGAATTTTTTGCGACCATTTAGCTCTTGTTAAGGCTTGACTTTGCCCGGCGTGAGTCTATTCTGTTTCAGCCTATTTTTTAGGCACACTGAAAAGGAGAGTAGACATGTCGGCAGCGAAACGGCGCCGCGTGGCCGTGGTGGGCGCCACGGGCGTGGCAGGACAACAGTTTTTGGTCAGTTTGAAGAATCATCCGTGGTTTGAGGTCAAGCGCCTCGCCGCGTCGGAGCGCAGCGCGGGCAAAAAATTTGCCGACGCGATCAAGGACTCTTCGTCCGGTGCGACGCGATGGTTCTGCGATGAACCCTGCCCGAAAGAGATTCTTTCGATCACCGTCGAAAACGCCGAAAAGCTGATTCTCGATGACATCGATATTGTCTTCACGGCGATTGAAAGCGATGCCTCGAAGATCGTCGAACCGTTGTACGCCGCGCGCGTTCCGGTGATTTCGACGGCCAGCGCGTTCCGCTATGAAAAAGATGTGCCGGTTTTCCTTCCCGGCGTCAACATCGACCACGCCGAACTGATTTCAGTCCAACGCAAGAATCGCGGCTGGAAGGGCTTTGTGACGCCCGGCCCGAACTGCACGACCGTCGGTCTCGTCTTCAGTTTGAAGCCGTTGCACGAACGTTTCGGTATCGGCAGCGTGATCATGACGTCGATGCAAGCCGTCAGTGGCGCGGGACGCAGTCCTGGCGTGTTGAGCTACGATATTCTCGACAATATCGTTCCGTACATTCCGAAGGAAGAAGAGAAGGTTCAGACTGAGACGCAGAAGATTCTCGGCACGATGGACAACGGCACAATCATCAGTGCGCCGTTCAATGTCAGCTGCACGTGTACGCGCGTCAATGTCATCGATGGACACACGGAGTCGGTGTTCGTTGGCTTGAAGAACAAAGCGTCGCTCGCCGAAGTCAAAGCGGCGTGGCGTGATGGGTACGCTGATTTCCTGTCGCTGGGATTGCCGAGCGCTCCGCCGGAATTGGTGCATTACACGGAAGAACCGTTCCGCCCGCAGCCGCGTTTGGACCGCAATATGAACGACGGCATGACGACCGTGATCGGCCGGTTGCGCGAAGACAACGTGCTGCCCAACGGCATCAAGTACGTGCTGCTGAGTCATAATACAAAGATGGGTGCGGCCAAAGGCGCAGTGCTCACCGGTGAGTATTTGATCAAGAGCGGGATCATTGAGTAACTGAACTGCGTTCGCACGAAGACGCGAAGAGCACAAAGAAACACGAAGAAAATATAGTCAGAGTGGTTTAAATCTTTGTGATTTTTTGGGTTCTTTGCGTCTTTGAGAGAGACCGTCATCCGGAGTCTGATCATGCGCATGCGTCTGGCTTGTCTCGTCTTGCTGTGCGGGTCGTTTAGTATGATGGCTGCTCAGCCGTCCAGCGATGCACCGTTTTCGATGACGAAAGATGAGCAAGCCATCGTTGATTTGACGAACGGGGAGCGGCGCAAGGCTGGGAAAAAGCCGGTGAAGCCGAATGCGGTTCTCTTCAGCGTGGCGCGGCAACATGCTGACGACATGATGACATCCGGCAAACTTGAACATCGCTTGAATGGCAAAAACAGTTCCGACCGCGTTCAAGCCGCTGGATATAACTGGGTGGCGGTCAGCGAGAACATCGCGTGGAATCATCGCACGGTAGACGATGTGGTATCGGGCTGGATGAAATCGGAGGGGCATCGCGTCAATCTGCTCGGAAACGATGTCACCGAGATCGGCGTTGGGATCGCGTCGAATGCTGCAGGTGAGCCGTATTGGGTGCAGGTCTTCGCGAAACCAGACCCAGAACATCCGAACATTGCCATACCGGTTGGCCCTGGAGCCCCGCCCCGCCCTGACCCCAGAGGCCCCATTCAGGCAGTAAAATTCACGCTGCACAATCTCTCGGCATCAGACTTTTTTATCGACGTTCACACTGAGAAAGCGTATACCATCAAACCCGGCGAATCGGTCGAATTTTCAGTGCGTGTGCTGGCCATGAAAGCGCCGGTTGAAGTGAGGTCCGGATCGACAACTCTGGATTTCGTAGCCCGGCATGGTTTGACGTACACATTGAACATATCGGCCGGGGATTTAGAATTAATTCAAAAGAATCCGAATCCCAACACGAAGTGATTTTTCATCGTTCCAGTCGTGGCAATTTCAAAAAGAGCGGTTAAATTTTAACCTTCTACAGCCACGTGAATTCCCCTTGGAGCATTTGATGTCCGAACATATTTCATTTCATGGAACGACCATTATTGCCGTGCGACAAAACGGCAAGCTCGCGATGGGCGGGGACGGACAGGTCACGCATGGGGCCATCGTGTTGAAAGCGACGGCGCAGAAGATACGCAAGATGCGCGGTGGACAGGTGCTGTGCGGTTTCGCGGGATCGACGGCGGATGCGTTCAGTTTGCTTGAGCGCTTTGAAGCGAAGCTTGACCAGAACAAAGGCAATCTGAAACGCGCTGGTGTGGAATTGGCGAAGGACTGGCGGACCGAGCGCTCGATGCGCCGACTCGAAGCAATGTTGGTGTGTGGCGATAAAGACTCATTGATATTATTGACCGGACAGGGTGATGTGGTTGAGCCTGACGACGGCATTATCGGCATCGGATCGGGCGGAGCGTACGCTCAGGCAGCGGCCCGCGCGTTGTCCAAACATTCACCGCTGACGCCCCGGCAAATCGTTGAAGAGTCGTTGAAAGAAGCCGCCGCGCTGTGCATTTACACGAATTCGAATGTGACGATTGAAGAGCTGTGAAGATTAGAATGCCGGGTGTTTTCACTTATACGTCTTGTTTCGGATCAATGGATTGAGAATGGCAAAAATGCGAGAGAAGGAAACAGAACTGGCCGCACCCGCCGCCGCAAAACCGGTGATTGATCCGGCGAACATGACGCCGAAGCAGATTGTGGCGGAGTTGGATCGCTACATTGTCGGGCAAGGCGCGGCGAAGAAGGCTGTGGCCATCGCGCTGCGCAATCGCTGGCGGCGGAAGAAACTGGAGCCGAGCATTCGCGAAGAAGTCGCGCCTAAAAATATTCTGATGATCGGACCGACCGGCGTGGGCAAGACGGAAATCGCCCGCCGCCTCGCCGCGCTCTCGGGCGCACCGTTCGTCAAAGTCGAAGCGACGCGCTACACGGAAGTCGGCTACCATGGCCGCGACGTCGAGAGCATGCTCCGCGACTTGGTCAAGCAGGCTCTGAACATGTCCCAGAGCAAAGCGCGCGAAGACGTCAAGATCAAAGCCGCCGAGGCTGCTGAAGAACGGCTGCTCGACATTCTGCTCCCCGCCCCGGAATCGTTCACGACTGCGTCGGTCAGCGACAAAGGGCCTGGCAGCGCGTCGGACCAATACGACAAGACGCGTGCGAAGCTCCGTAAGAAATTGCGCGACGGCCTGCTCGACGAAAAGGATGCGGAACTTGAAGTGGCCGCAGGGGGCGAAGTTGCGGGAGTGTTTGCGCCTTCGATGGGTGAGGAAATGAGCGCGGAGTTGCAGGACGCGTTGACGCGGATGATGCCGAAGCGGACGAAGCGACGGAAGATGACCGTGGCGGAAGCACGCAAAATCATTGAATCCGAAGAGGCTGAAAAGCTGATTGACCAGGATTCGGTGGCTCGGATGGCGATTGAATCCGCCGAGAATTTCGGGATCGTGTTCATCGACGAAATCGACAAAGTTGCGGGCAGCGGCAAGGGCAACGGCCCGGACGTGTCGCGCGAAGGTGTTCAACGCGACATGTTGCCGATCGTTGAAGGTGCGTCGGTCAGCACGCGCTGGGGACTCGTTAAGACGGATCACATTTTGTTCATCGCAGCGGGCGCATTCCACATGTCGAAGCCCAGCGATCTGCTCCCGGAATTGCAGGGGCGATTCCCGATCCGCGTCGAATTGCAGGATCTGACGGAAGACGATTTCCGCCGCATTCTGACAGCTCCGAAGAACGCGTTGACGAAACAGTACGCAGCACTTTTGGGGACGGAAGGTGTGACGCTGGAATTTTCGGAAGACGGTCTCGCGTCGCTCGCGCGCATCGCCGCAACCGCGAACTCGCGCAACCAGAACATTGGCGCGCGGCGTCTGCACACGGTTATGGAAAAGCTGCTGGAAGAAGTGAGTTTTGAAGCGTCGGAGCTTGTCGACAAGAACATCATGGTGACCTCCAAGATGGTCGAGGACCGGCTGAAACCGATTCTTGACGACGAAGACCTCGCGAAATTCATTCTCTAATATGGCGTCAAAAGGAAGCACGTGCGATGGAGCCATCGAAGGCTGTCGAATCTGGCGCGCAAGAGGCAGGCGTGTCAGAGTTGCGGAAACGCATTGACCAGCCGGGATTCGTATTCGCCATTTTGTTGCTGCTATCCATGTCGTTGATCTGGGCGAACCTAACGAAGCCGTTTTACAGTTTCGACGACGAAGTCCACATACGTGTCGCGGTCGAAACGCCAATTTCGTCGATTCTATTCAAGCCGGAATCGACGATCACGTACCTGCCAGTCTCGCTGCTGTCGCATCGTTTGGACCGGTATCTTTTTGGGCCGTCCGAGCCGCTTCGTCCCAAGGCCCTGTCCGTCAAACAAACGCTCGAACACGACGCCATTGGCCAACTGAATCCGGAAGACACGTCGCGCAGCGCCTATTTCGGTGAGATAAATTGGGCACCGTATCTGCGCGCCGAAAGTTGTCTCTTTCACGTGATCGCCGGCTTTTTACTGTGGGCGTTTTTGCGGCGCTTGAACGTTGGGCCGGGCACGGCGCTATTCATCGCGGCGGTGTGGGTGGCGCATCCGATGGCGTGTGAATCGGTGTGCTGGATCTCCGAGCGCAAGAATGTTCAAGCGGCGATGTTTGGATTCTTCGCGCTGTGGGCTCAGACGCAGCGCGGGACGGCGTGGCGCTGGCCGCTCGTGACGGTTCTTTATTTTTTATCGACGCTCAGCAAACCAACGGGCGTCGGCGTGTTCCCGATTATTGTTGCGCTAGAAGTGCTTGACCCGAATGCGCCGGTGTTTGCGTGGCGCTCAGTGCGCGATTGGGTAAGGCTTGCGCTGGGATTATCCGGGCCGTTCGCGGTGACTGTTTTGATTGTGTGGATCAACATGGGCATCCACCAGATTCATTTCGTCGCGCCGCCGGGCGGATCGTTGTTTACGGCGTTGCTGACGGACCTCGAGATATTTTCGCGCTACATGTTCAACATCGTGTTGCCGGTGAATCTGAGTTTCTTCTATGGCCTCGATCCGATACGTTCGCTGGGTGACGCGCGGGCGTGGATCTTTGGTGCGGTGCTGGTCGGCGTGTGTGTTGGCACGGTTTGGGGCACTGAGACGAAATTTCGCGGCGTGGCAGTGTTCGGATTGATTTGGTTTTTCGGGGCGCTGGGACCGACTTCGAACATTGCGCCGATTCCATACTGGATGCAAGACCGCTACGTGTACATCGCGTCGGCAGGGTTATTACTATCACTGACACTGTGCGCACAGGGGATCTTTGCGCGTGTGAAAATGGAACCGGCGATGCGCGCATACGGGCCGTTTGCGTTGGGATTTGCGTTTGTTCTTTTTATTGCGGTCCTGTCCATCACCCGCGCGCCGTTGTTTCAGGACGCTCAAACATTGGTTGAAGACGCTGCAATTCGGCAGCCGAAATCGGGGAAGGCGCGTTCGGAGAGCGCGCACAATCACGCGTATGCGGCGCACAATCGACGCGATCCGGAGTTTGTCAAAAGTGGTGGCGTATTGCGCGAATCCCGGCGCGCGTTGGAAGAATATGATGCGGCGATTCAGTGCGCGGACATCGATAATTTTACGAGCGCATTTGTGCTGCGGGTGAAGGCTGCGCAATTGATGAACACCCTCGGGGCTCAAGGCGACATCCGGGCTTACGCGGAAGCTCGCGAGTATTTGAAGGACTGGTTGCCGCCGAAAAAGTACACGATGCATGATCCGGATACGACGTTCTCCGCGCGCGATTCGGCGACATCCTATCGGCCACAGACGTTGGCCTACGCGTGGCTCGTTGCGGCAGAAGCACGCTGGATGCTGGCGATGAATTTGGACCGCAAGACAGTTCCAGTCGCTGCGCGACTTGCAGAAATGAACGCCGCGATTGCTGAAGTGGATCGGTCCATCGGGATTCATATTTGGGATTATCAGGGCTACGTGTTGAAGGCACGGATGCTGCTTTTTATGTCGGTGCTGGATGAGGAAAATAAGGACATCGCGAGTTCGGACAGGCATGTGCTTGAGGCCGTGACGTTGTTGAAACAAGTTCCGGTATCGTCGGAATTGGGTGGTCAGGCGATGGAGCTGCTGACGAAAATCGTTGCGCTGAAATGATGTGTTATCACGCGATTTCGGTGTAGTCGAGTCTGGACGATTTGCTTGTGATTGGAGCGAAACAAGATGCGCAGACCCCATATTGAAATTCCCCGAACGCGGCGCGACTTTTTAGCCAAATCGGGTGCCGGATTCGGCGCGATTGCAGCGAGTTATTTGCTCGGAGCGAGCGACATCAAGATGGCGCGCGCGGACGAGGCCCCACGCTCGGGAAATCCGATTGCTGCGAAGAAGCCGCATTACGCCGCCAAAGCCAAGAGTGTCATCTTCCTATTCATGGAAGGCGGCCCGAGCGCAATGGACACGTTTGATCCGAAGCCGACGTTGAACAAACTTGCGGGGACACCGCTACCGCCGAGTTTCAAACGACCGCTCACGGCGATGGGTGAATCCGGATCGGCGCTGCTGGCGTCCAAGCGCGAATGGAAGCAGCATGGAAAAAGCGGGCTGTGGGTTTCAGACTGGCTGCCGCATATCGCTGGATGTGTGGACGATATTGCGGTGATTCGCTCGTGCCAGGGCGATGGGATTAATCATTCCGGCGGCGTGTGTCAGATGAACACGGGATCGATTCTCGCGGGCCGGCCGTCGATGGGCAGTTGGGTCACTTATGGTCTGGGAACTGAAAACCAGAATATGCCGGCGTTCGTTGTGTTGCAGGACAATAATGGGACGGTCGTAAATGGTCCGCGCAATTGGGCGGCGGGGTTCATGCCGTCGGTGTATCAGGGCACGCGGTTGCATCCGGACGGTGAGCCGATTCCGAATTTGATGACGCCTTCTAATATTGGTGCTGACCGCCAGCGCGCCAAGCTTGATTTGCTCGCGCAACTAAATGCCGGGATGACTGCCGCGCATGCCGATCAGACGGAATTGGATGCGCGAATCAAGAGCTACGAACTGGCGTTCCGCATGCAGGCCGAGGCTCCGGGGGCGGTGGATATTGCGAGCGAGTCGGCGGCGACGCGCGAGTTGTACGGTATGGACGACAAGAAGACTGAGGTGTTCGGACGCAATTGTTTGCTGGCGCGGCGCATGGTTGAACGCGGTGTGCGATTTGTTCAATTGTACAGCGGGTCGGGGAGCAAGTGGGACGCGCATGCGAACATCGAGCGGAACCACACGGACAACTGCGTGTCGATGGACAAGCCTGTGGCGGGGTTGTTGAAAGATTTGAAAGCGCGCGGGTTGCTCGACAGCACGCTGGTTGTTTGGGGCGGCGAATTCGGACGGACGCCGATGTCGGAGAAGGGCAACGGACGCGACCACAATCCGTGGGGCTTTACGATGTGGATGGCGGGCGGCGGAGTGAAGGGCGGGCAGGCGATTGGCGCGACGGATGAACTCGGTTTGTACGCCGTCGAAGACAAGTTGCACGTACACGATATTCACGCGACTATTTTGCATCTTCTGGGTCTGGATCACACGAAGTTGACCTACTTCCATAAAGGCCGACCGGAACGTGCGACGATTAATGAAGGCGAGATATTGAAGAAAATCGCGGTCTAGTCCGTCATAGTTTTCATACGCGCGGACGCGGGGTTTGCGCGGGCATTTTTGATTGAAGGAATGGGAGGAAAGACGTGAAACATTCAGTTTTGGCCGTGTTGGCGTTGGGTTTGTTCTGTATGTGTACGGTTCCGTGTGTGAGCGCGGGTGAACCGGTGATCAAGGATGGTGCCAATCCGATTGTGTTGATGAAGACCACTGCGGGCGACATTGAAATTGAATTGTTTGAAGATGCCGCGCCGAACACGGTTGGCAATTTCGTTCAATTGATTGAAAAGAAATTCTACGACGGGTTGACATTCCACCGCATCATCAAAGATTTCATGATCCAAGGCGGCTGTCCGAAGGGCACTGGCACTGGCGACGCGGGGTACAAATTCGCGGACGAATTCGCGAACAATCCGAACAAGAATTTGCAGTACGCGATTTCGATGGCGAACGCGGGGCCGAACACGAACGGTTCACAGTTCTTCATCATCACGAAAAAGGGCGGCACATCGTGGCTTGATGGACGCCACACCGTTTTCGGAAAAGTGACGAAGGGCACGGACGTCGTTGATACGCTGGGCGTCTCGCCGACCGGCCCAGGCGACCGACCGACTCCAGCCGTGAAGATTGTCACGGTCACCGTGGTGCAAAAGCAGAAGCACGAGTACGCGGTCAAGAAGGATTAGTTCACGTTGTAAATTCCTGTTTATGGTTTCGGGTTTTTGGTTTATAGTCTGACAGGTCAGACTATGAATTCGAACACTCGAAACCAGAAGTTATTTGTGGCGATCACATGGTAAATGCAGACGAGCTCATTCCGCGGGCGGCGATAGACCGCTTCTTCAGTAAAAAGTTGACGGGCACACAGCTGCTCCGTAGTCTGGCCGTGTATCGCGGCTGGCAGGTCCCGGCACGTCTTGAAAACATGGTGCCGGTTTACACTGAATTTGATCTTGGCAACAACGTCACTCACTTCTTTTTGTTCTCGGACAAAGACGCGTATTTGGAATGTAAGAAAAATATCGGGGGCGATATTCTCGGCGATTATTTCGTCGGCAATGTATCGGGCTACAGTGCGTTTGACACCATCAAAGACACCGTCGATATCGTCAACATCAATCCGTACAGCCCGCAGGAAATTCATTACACGCGTGAGCAGTTGCACCGTTTGAAGACGTGGGCGGGGATTGTGAAGACGGAGATGGCGCTTGAGACGGTGCATTCATCGATGCGCGGATATGCCACGCTGCGGAATTTCGACAAGTACTGGTTCATCATGGAAGACGAGCAATTTGTCGTGCTGGCTCCGGATGGGCGCGGTCGAAAACTGGCGGCGTTGTTCACGGCTGAAGACGCGCTGGATTTGTTCATGGAACGCAATCCAAAACCGAACCGCCGGGCGATCCCGATTTCGGGCGAGGCGCTGTTTAAGGCGATCCGCAAAATGCCGCTGGAAGGCATGGTGTTCAATTGCTGCGGCCCGACGAAGCCGCGCTTTTTTCCGCTGGCGTTTGCTGCGGAAATTTCGGACAAGGGTTGATTTTTTTAGTCTTGCACAAGAGCCGCGCGCGCAAGCAAGCGGCCATTACCGATAGAATGCAACGAACTTGGCCGCTTGCTTGCGCGCGCGGCTCTTCGCGATGTTTTAAAGCGCCGGAAATTATTTAGGCGTGATGACAATGACACCGAGATCCGAACGCCAAACGGCTTTGGTTCGAGACGCGAGATCGTCAAGGAGTTGCTTGAACGGGTAGCGTCCTGGGGCGAGGAGTTCGGCGTCCTGGGGCAAGAGTTCGAAATGAGCTGCGGCGTCGGCAGAGTCTTCGAGCAGGATGTTCACCTTCCCCATTTTCCGTAATACCCCGATTACTTTTCCGGCAGTCAGTCCGCGACCATCCCAATCGACGGGTGTGTTAAGAGCGGAGTCGAGAGCGGTGAGCCAGGCTGCGGGTTCGGGTGGTTTGCTGGTTGAACGCCACGCGGCGATGAGGTCCAGCATGCGGCGCAATGTCGCTTCATTTCCGTAGGCAAGCAACCGTCCGCGCACGACTCGGACATGAGCTTCGGTGTTCAATGCCGGAAAAAGAGCGAGATGCGACTCGAGTGCGTCGAGCAGTTTCTTCCGCGCGGCAGCATCTGATTTCTCGGAGTATTCGGCAGGCGCTGGATAGAGGAAAGCGACATCGGCTCCGCAGGTGGATTGTGGCGGAGATGAGTGTGGCGGGCGGATTTGAATTGCAATTGTTCGGTCCGGTGTGATCGTGTAGCTGAGTTTGTAGTCGAGGAGCGATTTGGCGCGGCGTTCGAACCAGCGAAGCGCGAGGCCCAGCGGCGCGCCTTGATTCAAATTGAGGTTCAAGGTCGCCAATTGCAAGTCAACCGTGCGCAACGCGTCTTTAGCAGAAAGGGTTGTGCCGTCCGCACTTTTCAACACCACGTCGAGATTCTTCTTACGAAACTCACCGACTGCGTCCCACGGATTGTCGCTGGAAATCTGGACGTTGCATGGTTCGGCCAGTTTGCTCAAGACGGTTGCGTCGTCACTGCGGTTCGTGCGGGGCCAGATCGAATCGGGAGAGTGGCCAGGCAGAAGAGCAATCAGGCGAACGGCTTGGTGGATCGACGTTTCCGTCCCGGCGATGATGATCGCGCTGGGTGCGGTGTGGATCTCGGTGCCTGCTGCGAAAAAAGGGAGGAGCTCTTTTTCAACGCGCGCGGCCTCGTCGCGGCTGAGTTCAAGATGGCTCCAGTCGACGGTGTAACGTTGAGCAGCAAGGCGCTTCGCGATTTCTTCAGACGTTATAAGAAGGCAGTCGCCGCGTGGGATGATGTGCGCGTGGGCCATTGTGGCGAGTGAATTTAAACTGGCTCCAACGGACATCAATGAATTGAACGCCGGGCCGGGCTGAGGTCCGAAAAGCTCTTCGTTCAAGCCGATCTCTGAGTTGACCGATGCAGTATCAATTTCAATTTTGATGCCGAGTTTTTGACACACATCCAGCAACGTCTTAATGGGAAGAACCTCGCCCGCTGCGTTCTTCGTCCACACGACGGTATTGACTGCGGTCTTTTCAAGCGCGGCCAGCAGGGTTGGATCGGAGGGCAGATAGCCGTCATATTTCACTAGAATTTTTGCGCGAAGACCGCGCGACGTGGCGGCGATTTCAGGGTCGGGATCGTTGACGAATTCTGTTGCGACAGGCAGCACCGTCGGACCTTGACCGATGATTTTTGCCAGCGCTCGTTCGCGGATGTCGTATGCGTCGCTGCCCAATTCCTTGAACCACGCACGGGCCATTTTGGTTTCATCGGCGGATAACTCTCGTGCCTTAAACTTCAACGCGGGATCGGAGTCTGGCGTGTTATCCTCGGCGCAGTGGGGCGCGAGTTGGACTGACAACGAGAGGATGAGCCAGCAACCGCGGCGCACAGCCTGTGAAAAACGTGAAGGGTTCGGCATGGCGTTTTAATCTCTGTTAACGATGTCCCGAGAAATATGAGGGGTTTGTTTTTTGCTTCTTCAATCTTCTTTTTCGCTGGTGTATTATAACAACCCTCTTACCCAGAGTGGACACAAATATTTTTGAGGAATTGGAATGACGATGAGTGAATCGTGTGCGGCGTGCGGATGTAAGATTACAAACAACCAGACAGCGGACGGTATCGCGGTGCGGCACGGCGCGAAATTATATTGCTCGGAATGCGCCAGTATGATTCTTCCGCCCGAGGAGTTGGCACGGCTCACGAATCCCACTACAGCGAAAGCCAGCGCTCCGGCATCTGATTTGATGGCTGACGACGACATTCTTGCTGAGGAAGCGCCTCCGTCCCAACCCAAGCCTGTGGTGAAAAAAGCGGGAAGCACAGTGGCTCCGGCGCTAGCGAGATCGGCTGGATCGTCAGCGAAAACGCAATCGCCGTCGAGTTCGCGAGTGCAACGAGCAGTGAGTATCCCGGCGTCTCGCGATTCCAGCGAGTCGAAGCGGCGCGTCCCGACGCGCAGCGCTTCGGTTGTGCCGTCAGCGCCTTCGCCATCGCAATCGGCAGGTGCGAGCCGCCGCTACAACAAATTGCCGTCGTCGTCCCGGACCGACACTGCGGCGGGCAATGCGCGCGATGATTCAGGGCGCAACCGGAACAAGAAGAAAGACTCAACGGGCTTGTACATCGGATTGGGTGTCGGTGCGGTCGTGTTGATGGTCGGCGCTTATTTTGTGTTTGGATCGAGCAAACCGAAAGTCGTGGCGAAAGAGAAGCCGAAAGAATCGTTCGTCGATAACGACAAAACACCGTCATATGAATACGCGCAACGCGGCGACGATTTTCTGAAAAAGAAAGACACGCCCAGCGCTGTCAGGATGTATGGCAAAGCGGCTGAACGCGCGGAGAAAGAGGGCAATACGACGAAGGCGAAGGAGTACAACATGCGGTCGGTTAGCGCGGAGAAGGCTTCGACGCTGCACTAATTAACGTCGATTTTACTTCACGTTCTTCATGTGTTTATCTTTGAGAATCTTGATCTGCTCATCGTTTGGGCGCGAGTAGTATGGGCTACCTTCGTCGGTTTCGGCGGGGTTGGAATAGGGCATGTTGCGGCTTAAAAGAAGGCCGCCGATCAGGCCCATTATAAGCATGACGATGACGACGATTTTGCCGTTGGTGCCGGATTCGTCCCCGGTTGATTTTGTTTCATCTGACATGGTTTTGCCTCGGTGTTTTTTCTACTGCCTACTGCTACGAACCGACATCGAATATGAATCTTAATCCAGAGCGGGCGCATTCCAACATGAAAACGATGAGTACGTTTGCGTTCAGAGCAAAGAGCCGCGCGCGCAAGCAAGCGGCCATTACTGGTAGGGTGTCACAATCTTGGCCGCTTGCTTGCGCGCGCGGCTCTTGCTTTTCAAAATCCAAACAATGCACTTGACGGCGGAGGCCTTCAACTCAATAATCGTTCAACGGTCAGGCCGGGTAGTTCCCGCCCTGACCGTTTTTCTTTTTTGAGACCTCGTGACGAGCAAATTTTAAGCAGGGAGGCCATGTGCCGGCAACAGTGATTGTGGGTGTGCAGTGGGGAGATGAAGGCAAGGCGAAGGTGCTGGACGCCCTCGCAGCGGAGACCGATATCGTCGTTCGTTATCAAGGTGGATCGAACGCCGGCCACACCGTGGTCGTTGGCACGGAGCGCTATGCGTTTCATCTCGTGCCATCCGGCATTCTCCACGACAATAAAGTCTGCGTGATTGCGAATGGCTGCGTGGTTGAGCCTGAAGCACTGTTGCGCGAAATCGATGCGCTGGCCGCACGCGGCGTGAAGATTTCGGGCGAGAATCTGTTGCTTTCGGATCGCGCACATCTCGTCATGCCCTACCACCGCATCGTCGATCAACTCGCTGAGAAGTTGAAGGAGAACAGCGGGCAGACGAAGATCGGGACGACCGGTCGCGGCATCGGCCCGTGTTACATCGACAAAGTTGCACGCTCGGGTCTGCGCGTCGTCGATTTGTTGCGGCCGAGTTATTTCATCGAACGCGTGAAAAGCCGCCTGGCTGAATTGAATCCGCTGATCGTCAACGCGTACCAAGGCGACGCGCTGGACGCGAACAAGATTGCGGACGAAGTGCTGGCTTACGCGCCGCGCTTGAAGCCGTTCATCGCCGACACGGCGTCGTACATCACCGATGCGCTGGCGCATGGCAAGCGACTCCTCTTAGAAGGCGCGCAAGGTTCGCTGCTCGACGTCGATCACGGCACGTATCCGTACGTCACGAGTTCGAACGCGACGGCGGGTGGTGCGAGCACGGGGAGTGGGATTTCGCCGCGCAAAATCAATCTCGCGATTGGTGTCGTCAAAGCGTATACGACGCGCGTCGGATCGGGTCCGTTCCCGACTGAATTGACAGACGAAATCGGCAAAGGCCTTCAGACGCGCGGTGCGGAGTTTGGCACGACGACCGGACGCACGCGGCGCTGCGGTTGGTTCGACGCGGTGGGTGTCAAATACGCGGTGGATGTGTCGGGGATCGACGCGCTGGCGCTGACGAAACTTGATGTGCTGACCGGCGAAAAAGAGATCAAGGTGTGTACGTCGTACACGATTGATGGCGTATCGACGACGCGCTTCCCGGCGGACCCGGAGAAGATCGCGAATGCGAAGCCGGTGTATGAATCGCATCCGGGTTGGGACGAGTCGATCGATGATGTGCGCTCGTTCGACAAGCTCCCGGCGAATGCGCAGAGCTATGTGAAGTGGCTCGAGAAGTTGTCGGGCGCGCCGATTCGGTATGTCGGTGTTGGCCGCGCGCGCGATGCGATGATTGAACGGAAGTAGAATTTCTCGTTTGTTTTTTTCTTTGATCAAACAAAAGCGCCGGCATAGCTGCCGGCGCTTTTTTGTTGGCTGATTGAATCGAGCGCGTGAGCTTTAGAACATGACCTGGAAGCTCAAGACCAAATTGTCATTGCGGACTTCGCGAATCTGACGGTCACCGGTGCTGTGGCTGTGCTGTTCGCGGACGAAGTTGTAGTTGAGTTGCAGCTTCGCCTGGTGGCCTTTCAGGTAGTAGTTCAAACCGACGGTATCGACTGTGGTGCGGAAGACGTCGAGACTGCGGTTCGTGTCCGTGAGGCTCTGATAGAAGAGGTTCTCCATCTGTTCGTGGCGGTACGCGAGTTCCATCGGGTGGGCCCACTCAGGCAAGCAGTTCGCGATTGCGGACTGGCCGAATTTGTAACCGACCGAGCCGTAGTAACCGTAGATGCTGAAAGGGCGCGGATCGTTCGTGTAGTTGAACAAACCCGTGACGACTTCACCCGGCGCGAACTGGTCGCGGTACTGACCCCATTCGCCGCGCACCCACAAACCTTTAAGGGCCTGGGCGGGCGCGTAGTAGAGCCACGCGTACTGATTGCTGTGAGCGACCTGCTTGCGGTTCAAACCATTGTTCGGACTGACGACGGGATCGGAACCGGCTGACTGGCCACCTTTTCCGAACAAGCCGCTGTAGCCGAGTTCGAGGCTGCCCCAGCATTCATCGTTCCAAACCGGCCGGCCAATGATCGCAGCGAGGAAGTCCTTCTTGTCGTTGTCGTCGGGACGATTCGCGCGGCTCTGGAACGCAGTGCCGGCACCGTCGTAAATTCCGCCCCAATATTGCAAGCGGTCGCAGAACCACGAGCCGTGGATTTGGATGCCGAGGTCGTAGTCGTCGGCGACCTGCGTGATCATGGCGCGTTCGGCGAAGTCGAGTTCACCGCTGTCGCGGTAGCCTTCTTCACTCAAGCGGCGCTTCATCTGACCGACCTGAATGTCGTGGTTCGGAAGGAAGCAAATGTTGTGGTAATTGATGTACGCTTCTTGGAGCAATCGGCTGGAGTCGGAACCGCCGTTGCGGACGATTTCATTGTACGCATTGCCGATACCTGCTGTGCAGAGCGTCGCACCGCCCGAACCTGAACCGACGCAACCTTGGCCGAATTGGCCTTGACCGTTTGCGCCTGTGACGCTCATGTAGCCAGCGTTGTAGAAGGGCGCCTGATTGCTCGGAACGCTGGGAAAGCCCAACGCCATGGCGGCGGGATCGAGCTTGACGCGTGAACTGATGTTGTCGTTCAAGCAGTAGTCGAAAGCGATTTCGGCTCGCCGAACGCGGAACGTATCGTTGCCGCGGGGCTGATTGGCTCCGAACGTTGTCGGGCTGGCACCGAGAACTTTGACGCCATCTTCCCAACCCTTGCTATCGTTTTGAATGTATTGGTACCAGACTTGGACAAGTCCGTGAATGACCAACTTCCCATTGCGCGTGACGACCGGATTTCCGGTGTTGCAAGTGGCACAACCGGCACCGCTGTCGTAGTTATCCCACGAGCGATTGACTGAGGCATCGACGGTGTGCAGCACTTCCTGCGGCGGCGGAGCGGTTTGATTGCTCTTGACCGTCGCCAATTCGCCGCGCAGCGACCTGATTTCCTCGGCCATGCTGTTCAAAACAACACTCAAATCTTTTTGTTCGCTCGCGCGAATTGCGAAGGACAAAGCGGCTACTGCCACGATTGCCAGCGCTTTCAACAGGTATGTCTTTTTCATCTCTGGTCGCTCCAAAATTGGTCTTGTGGCGATCACCTGTCGCCCCCCACTTATTTACTGCAATTTCTCTTGACACGAAATTATCGGATGGACCGATATTCTGATTTATTATCGGACTGCCTTTGCGCGAACTTTAAGCGGTATGTGTAAAAAACGCGGGCGTCGGCTCGTGTTCGGACGTACTGGAATTGCACGTTTTCATAGGAGATTTAACCTCATTTTGGGCAGAACAGTCGGTCAAAAACGATTTATATATTTTGATTTGAGTCGTGCATGGCGAGGGTGTTCACATTATGATTCGTGACAGTGTTTGAAATGGACTCGATTCATTTTCGAATGAAATTTATTTTTTAATTCAGATGATGGACAGGAGTGGCGATAATCGTGACCCAAGGAAAACTGATAGCCATCTGGTTCGGGATGATGGTGCTGCTGGGCGGCATTTATGGTTACATGACCTGGCGGTCGAATCAGTTAGGCGAGCCTGATCGATCCCAGATGGTGAAAGAAGATCCGAGCGTCAAGCCTGCACCCGCACCCAAGCTTGCGCTCGGAACGGTGATGCCGGTTTATACGGGCTCGTGGATCGCTCCCGACGACAAAGGGCCGGAGACGAAGGGACGAGTGGTGCTGCTTGATTTTTGGGGCACATTCTGCGCACCGTGTATCGCGGCGATTCCCAGCAACAACACGCTGCTTGAAAAATTCTCGAAACAAGGTCTTGTTGTGTTGGGCGTATCGCAGGATTCCAAAATTGCGTTGATCGAATTCAAAAAGAATGTGGACGTACGGTACCCCTTGCTGGCGTCGAACCCAGAGACGTTTGCGGCATTTCAAGTTGAAACCACTCCGTCGCTGTTTCTGTTTGATCGAAGCGGCAAGTTGGTGTGGAAGGGGCTGGCGATTGAACATAAAGATGGATCGATCAGTGAGCCGTTTGAGAAGGCATTGATTCAGGCGCTTGAGACCAAGTAACAGGAGCACGTTTATGTTTTCGAACAAACCAGTTGCGTTGATTTTCGGACTTGTGTTAGTGGTTTCAGGACTGTGGCTCTCACTGGCTCCGCGCGTGCATGCTCCCAGCAACACGACGCCGCCGGGGACAACCATCCCGGCGATAACGAGTACGCCTGCAGACGATGCAAGCGCTGTGGCGTTGCCTGCTGACTTTCAAAAGCTGATTGATCAAGCGAACGCGACGAAGAGCATGGAGCCGCAGAGTTCGGATCTGGTCGAAGAAGCTGGATTAAAGCTTGGCGATGCGCTGCCGGAACTGAAAGGCGAGTGGATGTCTCCAAACGGCAACGCGCCGGAGTTGAAGGACAAGGTGCTGCTGATCGATTTTTTCACAACGGTATGCGGAAGTTGCGTCGAGTCGATCCCGGCAAACAACGCGATGGTTACAAAATATGCGTCGCGCGGATTGGTTTTCGCGTTCGTGTCGTCCGAACCCAAAGCGCTGGTGGCCGAATTTCGAGCGGCTTTTCCGAAGAAAATCGAGTACCCGGTTTTGACGAATGCGGATGGGTTGTTTACGGTGTGCAATGTAAAGGTGATCCCGGCGACATTTTTGTTCGGGCGCAATGGAAAACTGCTGTGGAAAGGCGGATTGTTGGAGAAGGATGGGAAAATGGATGCTGGGTTTGAGAAGGCGTTGAATGAGGCGTTGAATGGGAAGTGAAACAGCGAACGGCTTTTAACCGCGAATAACGCGAATTGACGCGAATCAGTTTGTTGCTTGCCACCAGCTTCAGCTGGTGGTGAGGTGAATTCACGCGACTAACAGCAGGCTTCAGCCTGCTTGCACCTGCTTTAGTTGGCTAGTGAGCCGACTGAAGCAAGATGGTGGGTCGATTCATCTTACCAACCGTCTCCTGAAGGTCTTGTCTTTACCCACATCTTTTCACAAGAGCTGACTGTTGTTGCGTCCCCTACGGACGGCTGAAATGTACTAGCGGGTGGGATGAGTGCGCAGAGCAGGCGTGAGGGCATGGGAGACTCCGATTTACTTCGAGAAGCAGTGTACTGCTCCATAGCACGCTTGCTACTGGCGACGCGCGCGATTTTTTCATGGAAATTGAAAGCTGGAAATATTCGTGCGGACAAACGCAATCAATCTTTCTTCAGTGACTTCATTCGGGCAGAGTTCATAGTACTCCGAGTCGAGAGCGCTCAGTTTGTCATAGTACTGCTCTGCATCCTCATCGTTCGCCGCATTCATTTTCATTTTTTCCAAATCGATGGCCCGTTGGAGCAGTTGCGCACATTGGGAGCAGCCGATGAATTCGAACGCGGCGACATCTTCCGACGAATGATCTTCTTCCGCAATTTGCTGGTTCCCGAAATATTGGTTGAAACCACCGTTTTTGATCTCGAAATCAAAAAAAAAGAGGCGGCGGAACATCCTTTCACAAGCAGTGATTAACGAGGATTCCGCTTTCTCCTCAACGGCTTCGTCAATGCCACTCAATACCCAGTGCACACCCTTTTCGCCACACCGTGCGAGCAATTGTTCGACAGTCTGCCCCGAGTAATATTCGGTTCCTTCACCGTTCATCGCTATTCCTTCCTCCCTTCACACCATCACCTTTTACACCGCGTTCCACTCACTCCGCCATCTTCGTTGCCGGATCGCTCCACGGGCCCTGTCCCGCGCTGCCGATCACCGCGACTCGTAACCAGTATTTTACTACGCCATTCCCTCACTCATTCACGCTCCCAAACATGCACATGTGCACGGTGCAATGTTGACTCCGACCACTACATATAGTGTCCCGCTCGTAAAACTCTGATAACCTCACTGCATTCTCATTAAAACACACGACTCATTCCCACACAATCACATTGTGCACCATTTTAAGTACGTGACTCCATTTCGTGCGTTCACACGTCTTCTATACAACGTTTTCAAAACCCGTTTTTCAATCGAATTCTTGAAAATTATCGTCGCCATTTATTTCTTCGGCATCAACCGCCCCAGCGGCACCGGTTTGACGAAGGGTTTTTGGCCTCCGAAGAGATCGATCGTCGCGCCGGTGAGGGTGATTTCGCTGGGGCCTTTCCAGGCGAATTGGGTGAGGACTTGGCGGCTGCGGATGAGGCCTTTGGCGGCTGCGATGGGGTCGCCGTTATAGACTCCGCCGGTCAGGTCCAGGACCATGAGTTCACAGAACGTGTCAGCAACGGGCGGGACTTCGCCGCTGATCGTGAAGGCGAGGGCTTGGCCGTTCGGGGAGAGTTTTGGGGCTGTGACGGGGCGGGCGATTTTGAGGATCGGAGTGGTCTGTTTGTTGGTGAGAATCGACGACGCCGTGACGCGTTTCAGGCCGATGCGACGCAGCGAATAGGTGCCGTCGCCGAGGTCCATTCCGATGGGTTTTGTGGAGACGAAGGGCATCCAGAAGGTGTCGTATTCGGCCCACGCGTGGACGGTGTCGTCGGGTGTCGCGGCTTCGGGGGTGGCTCCGTGGTCTTTGAAATTTTTGCCTTTTACAAGCGCTGGGATGATAGCGAGTTCGGCGGCGAAAGGCGATTTGCGGACGACGGGGAGTTGGAGCAACGACGCGGCTTTGGCGGCGGATTCTTTGCGACCGTGCAGCAGCAGAGCCATCGCGCTGAGGCCTGCGGCGAGATCGGCTTGCGGAAAGTCTTCGATTTTGGCGGCTTGTTCGAAGAAATCGGCGGCTTGAAATGCGTCGCCCCATTCGAGTTCGCAGACGCCTTGTTGAAAGCGGACGCCGGCCACGCGCGCTTTGTCGGGGCAATAATCGAGGGCTTTGCGGTAGGCGTCGAGGGCGTCGCGATGGGCACCTGTTTGGCGCGCGAGAAAGGCTTTTTTGAGGAGCGGAAGCATCCGATTGTCAGGCGCTCCAGCGGTGAGTTCGGTTATGCGTTTGAGTTGCGCGGCGACCCATTCCGGGGATGGCGACGGGAGTCCGCTGTCGGGCGGGAAGATGTAGTTGATGCCGGACGAGCCGACGGGTTCGAGCAGCCAGGATTGTTCGAAGAGATCGGCGGCTCGGTCGAAACGTTTGGCGGCGATGTACGCGGCGTAAAGCGTTTGGTTGAGTGCGTCCGCATCGGGCGGCGGGACAAGGTCTTGGGCTTTCAGCGCGAGTTCGACGGCTTTGTCGGGCTGGTTGGCTTTGACGAACGCGGTGCTGGCAGCGAGATGTTGGGCGGCGGTGACGGGAAACGAAATAGGCTTGGCAGCGTCGCCGATCGTCAGGCCAGCGGCGGAGAGCCAGGCCATGCGCGCGCCGGGGGCTTTGGCGGCTTTGGGGTCGGGCGAGATGCCGCCGATGGGTTCGTCAGCGTTTTCGTCGAGCTTGGTCCAGCGGCTTTGATTGATGTCGAGCTTGTAGGATTCGTAGGCGATTCGTCCTGGGACTGCGCGCATGAAGGTCATGGCGGCGGTGTTGCCATCGGGTGCGACGCGGGCCATGACGGGGCTGGAGAGGCCGTCGGGAATGGGAAATTTAACGAACTTGTTTGCGCCGGGTTTGCCGCTAAGGGTCCAGACGTTTTTCAGGCCGGGACCGTAAAAGAGGAAGCGGTCGCCGGCGGGAAATGCGTGGACGATGAAGCTGGACGCTCCGGGTTCGGTCTGTGTCGCGGTGGGGAAAATGGCTTTGGCTTCGGTGGTCGCGCCGATTTCAGCGGCCATCAAAATCGGGTGGCCTTCGGCGGGTTTAGAACCGTAGATGATGATCTTGCCGTTGGGAGAAATCGCAGGGCCTGTGACGTCGCCGAGCGTTGTGAGGGCCGTGCGTTTTCCGTCGTTCGCGCTCCAGAGTTCAAGGGTGCCGGACGCTCCGGGGCTGGGGTCTTGGCCTTGCATAAGCAGAAGCAGTGGGCCGTTGTTGCCGGTGGCCAACTGCATCGCGGTGAGCCGGACGCCTCCAAGTGCGACTTCGGGCACAGCGTTGCCGGGCGTGAGGCGCATGATTTTGGTGTAGTAGCCTTTCGTGTCGCGCGCTCCGAGAAAAAAGAGCTGCGAGCTGTTGGTGGCGAAGTGTGGGAATGCGGCATTGTCGGCGAGGAATTTTGGCGCGGAGTCTTCGGAGTCGGGGGCGGTCAGGTAGATGGCGGTGTGCAGGCCGCCGGTTGAGCCGTCGCGATTTTTGGGCGGATGAGAATAAACGGTGTGTGCGATCCATTTGCCGTCACTGGACCATGTGGGTCCCTGAATTTCCTGACAGGCCGACAGCAGCAGGAGGGCTACGAAAACGAAGGCGATGTTGAAGGGTTTCACGAGAACCTGATGCTCCTCATCGATCATGCGGTCACTTCTTTTGGAACGGCTTCAACAGTTTATTGATGCCGTCGAGATCGAATGCGTCGGGGTCGAAATCTTCCGGGATGCGTTCGATCATTTCGTCGTACTCCGGATGCTTTGGGTCGGCGATGATGTCCAACATGGCGTAATAGCCCCACAGGCCGCCGATGTCTTCTGGCGGACATTCACCTGCCCCCGCGACCAGGATCGGGAGTTTTTTATCGGCGTCGCCGGAGAGAATTTTTTCGACGGTAATCGTGTGCAGCCAACCGTCACCCATGTCGTATTCGTAAGTGAACTTCGCTTTCTCTTTTGGAGCCACCTGGGCCAGTGAGTAATCGTCTTCGCATTCTGAATCGTCGAGCGTCTGGTCTTCAACCGACGAGCCGTAGGTCACGTCACCGATTTCGAAGAGGTGCATGTGAGAATCGGTCCAGCCCATTGCGGTTTGAAGAATGGCGTGGAGAGTGCCGAGGTCGGTCTGGCCTCGGACGAGGAGTCTGCGCCAGATCGGAGGCTTGGAGTCTTTGAGGACGATCTTGAGTTGGTAGATGCAGTCGCTGTGTTTGATCGCGCTTTTTTTGCGAGTCTTTTTGATCGGCGCTTTGAGTTCCATCCAGGCGCCTTTGATGATTTTGGCCACTCGAAGATTCTCCTTTGGATTTTGGATGTCGGATGCATTGAGTGTACTCAGAATGTGACAAAAAAACGAGTGCTGGAAATGGGGATT
>Ga0194042_1000093_pt1 | contig 25746 bp, 24 predicted proteins | sample JunL4412m_MetaG_FD_148974 | JGI IMG/M metagenome (GOLD analysis project Ga0194042, IMG submission 148974) | Anoxic zone freshwater microbial communities from boreal shield lake in IISD Experimental Lakes Area, Ontario, Canada - Jun2016-L442-12m | ecosystem: Environmental > Aquatic > Freshwater >...
CCCCCATCGCGAACCTCTTCTGGTTCTCCGGCACACCGTTCTACGGATCGCATGCCGCCGGTGCTGCTGCCTGGGGCGTCGGGCCCCTTCAGGACCAGGCAAATGCCGGCACCGTCATGGTGCTGGCGCACTGCGCCATCACGTTTACCGCGATCGGCATCCTGTTCTTCCGCCATGCGTCGGAGCGCGGGCTGGAGCAGCGCCTGATCGAGGCGGGGGTGCCCGAGCCAGAGGTCCACGCGGCAACCTTCGATGGCCACCTCCATGATCTGGCCCGTCGGGAGGGTGTGGCACTCGAGACACGGACCGGGCTGGACTGATGCGGATCCTCGTTTCCACCATCTTGGCCGCGGTCGCGTTGGCGCCGTCCGTGGCCCAGCCCTCGCGCCGGATCTCGCCCCTCCCACCGCCCAACGGCAGGGATTGACCACCCGATCAGGGAACATCCCGTTGCAACGTTCTCAACCAAGGAGCACGCCCTCATGGGCTCTGACGCCCTTCAAGACATCAAGCAGTCTTCCTCGGCCCTGATGGCCGGCGGCATCCTGGCGATCATCATCGGCATCATCGCCATCGCCGTCCCGGCGGTGGCATCGGTGAGCATCGCGATTCTCGTCGGGATTCTCGTCATCGTGCTCGCCGTGGCATGGCTGATGGCTGCATTTCAGAGCAGCGCCACGCCGGGCTGGAAGGTAACCGGTGGAATCCTGTCGGTCCTCCTGCTCATCGGTGGACTCTGGATCCTCTTCAACCCCATTGATGCCACGATCGGGCTCACCGCCGTCATCGCGGTGGTCTTCATCGTGATGGGTGTCGTGCGCGTGGCCACCGCCATCACCCACCGCGGCGGCGAGGGTGCCGGCCTCGTGGGATTCGGTGGCGCACTCGCCATCATCATCGGTGTGCTTATCGCCGCCAGCTTCCCCAGTTCGGCAGCATGGGCCATCGGGCTGCTCGTTGGTATTCAGTTCCTCTTTGATGGGTTCGGCCTCGTCTTCGTGGCTGCCAGCATCAAGGGCTCAATCAAGAACGGTGGCGGCACGCCCGCTTAGGACCGCTTCCGGTTGAGGTTGTGAGCAGATGGGAACGAGCATCCGGCTCTCCCCGGGCGTGTTGAGCGATTTGAGACACGCCGCAGTCGAGGAGGGCCGGGTGATCCGTCCTCCGCCCACGTGCGGATCGGGCCGGGACCGTCACCCTCCTCCCCCAATTTGGAATGCGCCTCACTCGATGCGCCACGCGGGGGGGCGTGTCGACCCCAGACGTGCCGCTCCCATCGGCATCGCCGGACGAGTTCCACTGATGCCAGGCGCGGCAGAGGACCCGCGAATGCCGCGTGCTTCCGGCGTAAGCGATTGCGCATTCATAGCGATCTGACTGATTACGGCTGTATTCACCGGAATTTCCGACGTTTTGAGTTGGAATGTCATGCCCACGGAACCAAAGGGGGCCACACTCTCTTATGTCGTCCGGATTCCCGTGTAGCGTTCTCTAGTTAGACAGAACGTTGACGTTGGTGTCGTTTCGCTAGGCAAAACGCAATTTGTTTCCCGCTACGCTGGGCACCTGAATGAAAGATGCCGGCAACATTCTTCGAAGTGGAGCCACATGGCAATCTCTATTGAGTCATCGCCCATCTCTGCTGAGGACGCGCGCGCGCTTCTGAATGCGTCATCTGGGCGGACCAGCACAGGTCTGCGCAACCGCGCGCTTGTTGCGCTGCTCTGGCGGGTGGGTCTTCGCCCGGGCGAAGCGTTGGCAGTCGGGGTGGCCGATATCGACGGGGTGGAAGGGGTCATCACGCTCCCCTCCCGACAGGCCGGGATCGACCGGCTGGCAGCCCGTGTGATTGTGGCGTGGACGCATCGACGCGCCGAGCTCGGGCTGGATGGCCGTGGACCTTTCATCTCCACGCTCGCGGGGAAGCCGCTCAGTCAGGCATACGTTCGTGAGCTGCTGCCGCGACTCGCCGAGCGTGCCGAGATCGACGTTCGCATTCACGCGATGGGACTTCGCTACGCCTGCGCCGTTGAGATGGGCCGGGAGGGGCTCCCGGCGGAGGTCATTCAGGCCCAGGTGGGCGTCCATCCGCAGTCGGCCATTGGCCGCTACCTGCCCACCGCCGACATCGCCGAGATGGTCAGGGCGATGCAGGCACGGCCCATCCCGGGCTAAGCCGAATGGGATCGGGAGCCGTGCTCCCAGGGAATGCCATCCCGGTCGTCATCCGAATCCATTCGGACGACGACCGCTTGGCCGCCACCACGCTCCTTACCGAATCCGGCGTGATCATGGGCATTGGGCCCGGCACGGATGCGGCGGTGCTGGTCGTGGACGAATGGACGCCCCAGCACGACCCCGACGTGCTGGCGGCCCGGGCACGCGGGTGCCGCGTCACCACACTCGCGGATCTCGTGATGGCGCGGGCCGAAGGGCCGGTCGTGGCGGTCACCGGAACGGCCGGGAAGACCAGCACCTGCCATGCGCTTCGTGCGCTTCTCATCGCCAGCGGGGCGAGGGTTGCCATGAGCGACACCGCCCGGTCTTCAAATGCGTGGCCGGACCACTCCCTTGCCGGCACTCCCCCTGGCCCCGATGTGGTGCTCATTGCTGAGCTGACCTCAACGCACCTGTGCCACATGGAGATGGCCCGGCCTGTTGACGTCGCGATCATCACCACGCTCCGCCCCGACCACGCCGACCTCCACCCCGACCACGCCTCCTACATCGAATCCAAGCTGCGGATCCTGCTGGGGCAAGGACCGAGCCACGCAGTGGTGCTTCCCGGAGATGACCCAGACACGCTCGATGCCATCGGCCCTGTCGCAGCTGACGTCTGGACCTTCGGGGGTCCCGACACCGGAACGAAGGGTGCCTTCCGCGGCCCCGACGGACGGTGCGTACTCCGCGACAGCCGGGGGGCCGTTGCGGAGGGGGTGCTGCCAGACGCGCCACCGGTACTCATCCGCGCGATCCTCGCCGCGGCTGCCGGCGCCCTGGCCCTCGGTACCACGCCGGAGTCGCTGGCACCGCACCTGGCACACCTGACCCCGGCACCGCATCGCCAGCGCGAACTTGGCCGCTATCGCGATGCGCGCGTCGTCGACGACACCATGGCGGCCACACCGCGAAAGACGCGTGCCGCCATCGAAGCATTCGCGTCACAACATCCCGTGGTTGTCATTGGCGGCGACGACTTGCCTCATGATCCCGCCGAGGTGATGGCGGTTCTCGGGCGGATCGGGGATCTTCAACTGCGTGTGGTCACCTTCGGCGATGCTGGGGAGCGCCTTGGTACCGACGCCCACGCCGCCTCTTGGGCGCCGACGGTGATGGGCGCGCTCGGCACCGCAGCGACCATCGCCGGCAAGGATGGCCTCGTGCTGGTGAGCCCGATGTTTGCCATGGAACCATCTGAGCGCGACCGGGTGGCCGCGCTCCCGGAGCCCTAGCCCGGCGCCAGACGCGTTCGGCCGGGCTGGCGCAGCCGCAGCAGTTGCCCGCTTTGCTCGCGGTACTGACCAACCCAGGCGAGCGGTGGCGAATACGAATGCACCGACACCGCGGGAGCACCACTCTCGTGTGCCACCCGGTGGATGTACCCGAATGGTCCTTCCTGCTGCTGGCCCGGTCGCAGCACATGATCCGTGTCGTCTGCGTGAAGGTGCATGTGGTGCTCGCGGATGGTGCCGTCCGCGACGCAGAGCCCCACCTCGGAAATGTCGTGGTCATGAAACCCGGTCTCCTGCCCCGGAAGCCACGACAGCACCCACACATCGATGAAGTCGTTCTCGAACACCAAGCGGTAGTCGCGGTACTCCTCGCTGACGGCCACGTAGTCGCGCCAGAGGCCGCTCTCGACCACACGGAGACTGAGATCCGCCAGAGCGGGCGCCGCCAACTGATGATCCACGTCGCCGAGGAAATCAAGACCAACCGGCAGATCAGGGAATGGCCAGCGCGGCTCGGGCATTGGCCAGGGCGGACGAGGACTGGCGGTAGTGCTCACGACGCATGCTCCAATAACGGTTGCCGTGGTCTCAGAATACGCCCTTCGGTGGCGCCACGACCCCGGTGCGGTCTCCCTGCCGCCACTACGGTGAGAGCCGTGCAATCGCGCTGCGTCGTCAACACTCTTGTGCCGTTCTCCACCCGTCTCGCCGACGACGGTCTGGTTCACGTGCGGGCATGGACCACTGACCAGGGGCCGCTCGTGGTGATCGCCGAGATGGATTGGGCCATGGCCGTCGCCGACCGATCCGATGCATATTCCGGGCCGGGCATCTTCACCTACCCCGGGTATGCAGTTCCGGCCGCTCTCGCTGTGTGTCGCGCACCCGCACTCGCGGACCCGGAGGTGATCGTGCGAATGCCGGCGCCTCCAGGCGAGCGGTTCGATCGCGTGGTGGACCTTGAGGACCCACAGGGTTGGGAACGGGTCCCCGCGGAAGAGCTGTTGGCACGCCTGGGCGATGACCGCTGGCCCGGACCGGCCACCGGCTCATACGTACCGCGTGTGGTGAGTGAGTGGATCCGCTCCGGTGCGCTGCCGCCCACTGCCGGATGAGTCGCCGACGTGATGCGGGCGACTACCCCACGCCCCCCGACATTGCCGGCGTTCTGGCCGCGGAGACACTCCGCGCGCTCATACCCGGTGCCTCACACGATGCCCTCCACATTCTCGATCCGGCGTGCGGCGCGGGAAACCTTCTCCTCGCCGTGGCGGCCTGCGATTCCGCTCCCCATGGCGCAGGGCTCATCGGGGTGGAGCTCGACCCCGGCCGCGCCGAGCGCGCCCGGCATGCCCTTGCCGACGCCGGCCGTGGTGAGGCCACCATCATCTGTGCCGACGCACTCCTTCGCCCGCACCCCCTGCGCGACAGCGCGTTCGACGTTGTCATCGCCAATCCGCCGTTCCTCTCCCCGACCTCGCGGCGTGGTGCGATCCCCGCCACCACCCGCGCCGAGCTGCGGGCACGCCTTGGGCCCGGAGTCGCGGCCCTCACCAACATGGCAACGATCTTCCTGCTTGATTCACTGAGGCTGGTGCGGCCCGGTGGCCGCGTGGGGATGATCCTGCCGTCGTCATTCCTTACGAGCCGTGACGCCACTGGAGCCCGGGCGCAGGTGCTTGAGGAGGGCACTCTGGAGTGGCTCTGGACCGACGGCGAAGGCGTCTTCGATGCAGCGGTCACCGTGTGCGGTGTGGTCATCACCCGGTCGGGCAGACCCCACACAACAGTTCGGCGGGCGGCGGGCCGGCACGCGGCCGAAACCGGCACAGCGGTGTTCCGGCCAGATTCCCACGCCGCCGGCGAGCCATGGCGCGAGGGCGCGCATCGCGCAGCCCCGTCCGGCGGCCGCATCATCGGTGACCTCACGACTCCCATCGCCGGGTTCCGCCGCCACTACTACGCCGTCACCGCGGCGCTGTCCGATGCTCCGTCCGGAATGGGCATGCCCGTGGTCACGGCGGGGCTCATCGACCCCGGCAGGGTGCTCTGGGGCACGATTCCGGCTCGGCTTTCGCACCGCCAATGGGACCACCCGCGGGTTGATGCCGATGCCCTTCGCTCGGCTGGGCGGGTGTCGGCCTGGCTCGACGCGGTGACGGGCCCGAAGGCGATGCTTGCCACCCAGACGCGGGTACTTGAGTGCGCGGTTGATCCAGTGGGCGATCTCGTGCCATCGGTGCCTGTCATCGCCCTCCCCGCATCAGCTGACCGGGCCTGGCTCATTGCCGCGGCGCTCTGCTCGCCCCACCTCTCCCGCCTCGCCTTCGATCGCCACCGGGGAGCGGCACTTTCGCCGGATGCCATCAAGGTGAGCGCCTCCGAGGCCGCCCAGCTGCCGATCCCTCCGCGCACGGGGCCGTGGGAACTTGCCGCCGTCGCACTCGCCGAGGCCGCCGGCGCGCCCACCGCCACCGAGTGGAGCGACGCACTTCTCCGCATGGCCAGCCACATGGACGACGCCTACGGTGCAGGGGGCGCAGCCCACACCAACGCGTGGTGGGCGGAACGTCTGCCCCGCTTCAAGACCGGCAACGCAGCCGCCCCACCCGGGTAGGCTGCGTACGCAACGCAACCAGCCCGGAGCCCAGAATGCAGAGCACGCATCCCAACCGCTTTTTCGGCCTCAACCCCGTGAGCGTCCCGAGCAACGGTCCCAAGGAGGGCAAGTGGAACCACGACCTGCCCGCCACGTGGCGCGACGCTGTTGCCGCACCCCCGGTCGCCGGCAAGGACGCCCCGAATCAGGCTGCCGACGAGGCCTGAGCGCTACGCCCGCGCCTGACGGCCGCGGCGCCGGATCTCGGTGACCGCGGTCGCGTCTGCATCCTCAATGATCACGGCGGCCTCCAGCACAGCATCGCGATCAGCGGCGGGTATCACCACGAGGCCGGCTGCATCGATGTGCACCCAGTCTCCCGGCACGATGGTGACGCCGCCGAACGACACGGGAACCCCGACGTCGATGATCTGCAGCAGGTCGCCGCTTGCACGGGGGGTCTCGTGCAGCGCCCACACCCCCATCTCGTAGCCCACCGCCTCGTCGCGGTCGCGGATGGCGCCCCACGCGATCACGCCCGCGTACCCGAGCTCCTCGACCGCCGCGAGCTTCTTGCCTCCCGCCAGGGCCTCAAAGGGCGCGTCTGGTGCGGCAAGGATGAGGATGGCGTCATCTGGTACGTCGCTCAGGGCATGTCCTGCTGCGCTCGCCAGATCATGCACGGGAAGGTCGTCGCGGCGGGGCCCGAATCGAATGGTGGCCGCGAACCCGGCACTCACAGTGCCTGGGCGGGCGCACACGAGACCCGTCGCATGGGCCCGGTGGCCCCGCACCTTCGCCATCGCATCGCACATTGATGCGCTGGTGACGTTCTGGGTCAGCGCCAGTGCCGCGTCGAGATCCATCATGTATTCGTGCCTTCCCCCACTAGAGTGCGGCGCCGAGGAACCCCAAGAGGAGCACCGTGGATCCCGACACGCACACCCTGCTGTTGTACGAGTACGTCGACGACATCATCGAACGCCGCGGACCCTATCGCGACGCGCACATCGCCCTGCTGCAGCAGCTCAAGGATGCCGGCACGATCCTGATGGCCGGTGCAGTGGGTGACCCGGTGAGTGGCGCGGCCATCGTCTTCAACCCGTGCGACCCTGCCGAGGTCGGCGAATACGTGCTGCGTGACCCGTACGTGGTGAATGGGTTGGTCACCACCTGGAAGGCGCTTCGCTGGACCGTGGTGGTGTAACCGCAGCCTACGAGGGTGCGGCCAGCTGGTCTCCATATGTACGGCGATACGTGGTCCACGCAGCAAGAATGTCCTCGACGTACGCCTTCGTCTCCGGGAATGGGATGTCGTCCGGCAGTCTCAGCTCACCGCCCCGGGCAAGGGCCTGTCGCTTCCATGTGGTGACGTTTGCAGCCCCGGCGTTGTAGGCGGCGAGCGCCTCGGGTACTGATCCGCCATACCGGTCGATGAGCGTGCGCAGGTACCAGGCCCCGAACGCGATATTCACCTCGGGGTCGGCCAGATCGGCTGCGCGGCCCACTGGGGGGTTGGGTGACGCTGCGATCTCGCGAGCCGTGGACGGCAGCACCTGAGTGAGCCCCACGGCGCCCCGAGGGGAGCGTGAGGCCGGGTCGAACCCGCTCTCGCGCCAGATGAGGGATGCCAGGAGCGCGGGGTCCAGACCATCGGCCCGAGCCTCCCGGTTGATCGCGGTCTGGTAGTCGAGCGGATACCAGAACTTCGCGTACCAGGCCGGCTTTGAAGCATGGATGAGCATCCCGGTGGCCACAAGCGCACCGATGATGATCACGAGCCAGACAAGGCGCGGGCCGCGGGAGCGTCGCCTAGCGCGGGCCATCCACTGCCCACCGTCCGAATACCTCGCCGACCCACGCATCCAGAGCGGCCTCAGTGCCGTCATTCACGTACGACTCGTCGGCGGCGCGCACCTTCCGGTCTTCGGCCCACTGCATCGCCGCGCGCGCGTCGAAGTCCTGTCCGCGGTCGGTCACCCGCTTGCGCCGCACCGACTCGGACGCCGTCACAACGACGATCGCGTCAAACCGATCCCCGAGTCCTGCCTCGAACAGCAACGGGTCCTCGCACACGAGCAACGGCGGAGGGGGGACGAGCGCCCGGTGGCGCGCGATCCACTGCAGGCGGGCCTCCCCGATACGCGGGTGGAGAAGCTCCTCAAGAAATCGCATGCCTCCACCCACGGCCATCGCCCGGTCGCCCAGGGCCGCGCGGTCCACAGAGCCGTCTGGCGCGATGACCTCGGGTCCGAACCGCTGCTGCACGGCGTCGATGATCTCCGGATCGGCGTACAGCGCGTGCACCACGTCATCTGCGGAACACACCGCGGCCCCCCGGCGCGCAAACGCCTGGAGGGCCGCGGACTTCCCGGAGCCGATTCCCCCGGTCAGGCCGATGCAGACCGGGGAACTCCGCATGGGCTGCTGCCTAGTCCTCGGACTCGGCGGGCTCGGCCGGATCGGTGGCCGCTTCGACCACTTCGACCTCTTCGACCTCCACTGACTCGGCGGGCTCGGCCGATTCTGCGACCTCGGCCGGCTCATCGCCAGACGTGACTGCCTCGGCCGCCTCCAGCTCGAGCTCGGCGGCCACGGCTGCGGGGGCCTCCTCGATCTCCGCGACCTGCTCGGCGGCGATGTCGTCGGTCATCTCATCGTCGTCCCCACCGAAGCTCATAACGGCACCCTCTGTGGATCCGTCCGGCGCCGGGGTGACGCGCTTGAGCGACAGCGACAGACGGCGGCGGTCGGCGTCGATCTCGATGATGCGTACCTCGAGCTCGTCGCCCTGGTTGACGACCTCGCGGGGGTTCTCCACGTGGTGGTCGGCCAGCTCAGAGATGTGCACCAGACCCTCGACGCCCGCGTGAATCTCCACGAACGCACCGAACGTGACCACCTTGGTGACCTTGCCGGGAACGATGTCGTTGATCTGGTAGGTCTCGATGACGCTCTGCCACGGATCGGCCTGGGTCTGCTTGAGGCCCAGGGAGATGCGCTGGCGCTCGCGGTCGATCTCGAGCACCTTCACGTCCACCTTCTCGCCCACGTTCAGCACCTCAGACGGGTGGTTGACGTGGCTCCACGAGAGCTCGGAGATGTGAATGAGGCCGTCGATGCCGTCGAGGTCCACGAACGCACCGAAGTCGACGATGTTCGAGATGGTGCCCTCAACGACCTTGCCGGGCTCCAGGTCGTCGAGGATGCGCTGACGCACCTCACGGCGCTCGTGCTCAAGCACTGCACGGCGGGACAGCACGACGTTGTTGCGGCTGCGGTTGAGCTCGATGACCTTGCACTCGAGCTTCTGGCCCAGGAACTCGTCGAGGTCCTGTACGCGGCGGATGTCAACCAGCGAGGCGGGCAGGAAGCCGCGCACCCCGAGGTCGAGGATGAGGCCGCCCTTGACGACCTCGATGACCGTACCCTCGACGGTCTCGCCAGCAGTTGAAGCGGCTTCGATGCGCTTCCAGGCCTTCTCGAACCGGGCACGCTTCTTGGACAGCACCAGGCGACCGTCCTGGTCCTCCTTCTGCATGACCAGGGCGTCGATCATCTCGCCCAGCTGCACCTCATCGGCAACGTTGACCGACTTGCGGATTGAGAGCTCGCTGAGGGGGATAACACCCTCGCTCTTGTATCCGATGTCGACCAGGATCTCGTCCTTGTCGATGCGTACGACCCGACCGGACACGACATCGCCCTCACCAAACTCCGGGATGGTGATGTCGTAGTTCGGAATCATCTGTCCGTCGACCTCGATGTACTCCGGCCCATCAAGCGTGAAGATGGGGGTATCGAGTGGGATGATGACCACGTCGTCTGGGATTGCGGTGCTCATGTTGTTGGTGTCCTTGGCTGAAACGGTGCCATCCAGACGCTGCAGATGACACCGGTCGAATTGGTGGAACGCGGGAGTATAGGCGGGATCCGCGCCTCAGCCCGGGCGGTCAGGCGACAGCAGCACCCGTCGCGCCCAATTGAGCCGGGCGAGCCAGCGGGCGCCGTCATTCACGTCGCCCGCGGCCATCTCCCGCAGCACTGTGAACGCCGCCTCAATCACCTCGGCGCGGGCATTCGCGTGCACCTCAAGCACTGCATATGGGTCGAGCCCGGGCTCGGGCGCGGGCGGATCCCACGGGGGGGTCAGGCTTTGGCCTTCAGCCATGTGACGCCCTCCCCCGCATCCACCGCCAGCGGCGGGTCCATCTCGTATGCCCCCACCATCGCATCGGTGATGAGCGAACGCACTGCCCCGCCGCTCTCCGGTGGCGCCTCCACGAGCAATTCGTCGTGGATCTGCAGCACGAGACGGGCACCGAGATCCGGCGCCGATTTCAGGGCATTCGCCGCCCGGATCATCGCGATCTTGATGATGTCTGCCGCCGACCCCTGGATAACCGTGTTCACGGCGAGACGCTCCCCCAGTTGCCGCTGCTGCTGCGTGCGGGCCGTCAACTCGGGGATCGGCCTGCGCCGACCAAGCAGCGTCGTGACGAAACCATCGGTGGTGGCCCGCTCGATGACGCTCGCGATAAATGCCCCCACCTTGGGATATCGGGCCAGGTAGGTGTCGATGTAGTCGCGGGCATCGGCACGGGAGATGCCCAGTTGCTCTGACAGGCCGAAGTCGCTGATGCCGTAGACGATGCCGAAGTTGACGGCCTTCGCGCGGTCCCGTAGAGGCCTGCCCACCTCGGCGAGGGGCACCCCGAACACCTCGGCGGCGGTGGCCGCATGCACGTCGAGGCCCTGGCGGAACGCGTCCTGCAGCGCAGTTTCACCAGAGCAGTGAGCGAGAATGCGCAGCTCCACCTGCGAATAGTCAAAGCTCATGAGATGGGTACCCGGACTCGCAACAAAGGCATCACGGATCTCCCGCCCCGCCTCGGTGCGGATGGGGATGTTCTGCAGGTTCGGGTTTGTGGACGACAGCCGGCCGGTCTCGGCCACCGTCTGGTTGAACGTGGTGTGAATACGCCCATCAACGGGATCCACCAGGTCGGGGAGCGCCGACAGGTAGGTGCTGTCCAACTTCACAAGCTCGCGGTAACGGCCGATAAGGGGCACGATCTCGTGGTGATCCTCGAGCGTGCGCAGGACCTTTCGATCGGTTGAGTACCCGGTCTTCCCCTTGCGCTGGGCCGGCAACCCGAGCCGTTCAAAGAGCACCTCAGCCAACTGCTTTGGCGAGTCAATCGTGAATGGGCCGCCTGCGAGGTCGTGGATGCGAGTGGTGAGGGAGTCGATCTCGATGCGGATTCGGTCACGAATCTCTGCGAGCCGGTCAACATCAATTGCAACTCCCAGGTTCTCCATCCCCGCGAGCACCCCGATGAGCGGTATCTCAATCTCGCGGTACAGATGCGTGAGTCCTTCCTCCTCCAGACGCCGCGCCTGCACGGGGGCGAGGTCGCGCACGAGTGATGCCTGCACCGCCGCGGCGCAGGCATCTTCATCCGGCCCCTCCGCCCGGGCCGAGATCCCCTCATCGGCTGCGATCTCGTCCAGTGGGTACCCGCGCCGCCGTGGGTCGAGCAGGTAGGCGGCCACCATGGTGTCGTGCGCCGGAAGTGGCGCATCCAAGCGGGCGCGCCGCAGAAGGGCCTTGCCGTCGTGTGCCGTCCACGGAGCGGCGCCAAGCACCGATCCGATCGCAGGATCACCGGTCGGTGCCACGGCGAATGCTCGTGCCGGACCCTCCCCAGTCACCACCGCCACCCGGTTGCCCGACAGCCCCACGGCCGCGCCTGGCGTGCCCGCGAGCGACATGGCGAGCGACTCGGGTGCGTCTTCCAGAACAGCCATCGACGGCGCCGATGCGTGGGCCACGGCCACTGGCTCGTCCCCGCCGCTGCCACCCATCTCGGCCACCCGGCGCGCAAGGGTGCGGAACTCAAAGCCCTCAAATGCCGCATGGAGCGCCTCGAGGCGCTCGCTGTCGCGGGTGATCAACGGGACGTCGCCGGGATCGACGTCGAGCGGCACGTCAACGTCGATCACCGAAAGGTCGCGGCACATGCGCGCCATGTCGGCGAATTCCGTGAGGTTCTGTTTGCGCTTGGGGGTCTGCTCCCCGGCGTGGGCCAGAACCTCCTCGAGCGTGCCGTACTTCTCCATCAGTTGCGACGCCGTCTTTGCCCCGATGCCCGGCACCCCGGGGAGGTTGTCGCTCGAATCACCAATCATCCCGCGCAGGTCCGGCATGAGCGCGGGCACCACTCCATACCGCTCCTGCACCATGGCCGGGTCGTACCGGGTGGTATCGGTCACCCCCCGCCCGGTGGCCAGCACGCTGATGTGGTCGTCAACCAACTGCAGTGCGTCCCGGTCGCTGGTGAGGATGGTGACCCGCATGCCAGCCGCCGCCGCACGCTTGGCCAGTGTGCCGATGACGTCGTCGGCCTCAAATCCCGCCGCCTCCACGTTGACCGCCCCGAAGGCCTCCATCAGCGGTCGGAAGTGCGGCACCTGGGCCTTGAATCCCTCCGGGGTGGCACGCCGCCCCGCCTTGTATTCGGGGTAGATCGCGTCGCGGAACGTCGGTCCGGGGGGATCCCACGCCACGATGACCCGCGATGGCCGCTCCTCCTCAATGACCTTGATGGTCATCGCCGAGAGCCCATAGAGCGCGTTGGTGGGCATACCATCCGACCGGGTGATCGTCTCGGGAAGTGCAAAGAAGGCCCTGAACGCCAAGCTGAAGCCATCGATAAGGAGGATCTCGCCGTCCGGGTTGACGGCGGCGTCCGTGGCGTCGGTTCGGGGCTGAGAGCTCACACGGGCGAGTGTATCGGCGCCCATCGGCCGCCTCTGATCCGGAAGGGGACACCAGTCCGGGGGTGAATGAGCATTGCGTGGGTAGTCTGCCCGCGTTTGCAATCGGTCTTGGAGGACCACGTGGGCGTCACGCCATCAGCGCAGTACAGCGTCACCCTCCGCCTTGAGATGGCGCACGGCCTGCCCGGCCTTGCCGCCGAGGTGACGAGCGCCATCAGCGCCGCCGGCGGGTCAATCACTTCGATGGAGGTTGTCGAGGCCGATCACCGACGCGTGGTACGCGAGATGGTGGTGGATGCCACGAGCGTTGAGAACGAGGACGAAGTCATCGCTGCCGCTGGTGCCGTGGAGGGCGTCACGGTCACCTCGGCCGAAGACCGCACCTTCCGTCTGCACAAGGGTGGGAAGATCGAGATGGTGCCCCGTGCACGTCTTGAGACCCGCGAGGACCTGTCCGTGGCCTACATGCCTGGTGTGGCGAGTGTGGCACGTGCCATCGCCGCTGACCCCCTCGCCGCGTTCGACTACACCCTGAAGCGCAACATGGTGGCGGTGATCACCAATGGCACGGCAGTGCTGGGCCTCGGCGACATCGGGGCTGCTGCCGGCATGCCGGTGATGGAGGGCAAGTCACTGCTCTTCAAGGAGTTCGCCGACGTGGACTCCTACCCCATCTGTGTGGATAGCAAGGACCCTCAGGAGATCATCCGGGTGTGCGAGGCCATCGCCCCTGCATTCGGTGGCATCAATCTCGAGGACATCACGGCCCCGGTGTGTTTTGAGGTGGAGGACACCCTCAAGGAGCGCCTGGACATCCCTGTGTTCCATGACGACCAGCACGGCACGGCCGTGGTACTGCTCGCGGCACTCATCAACGCCTGCAAGATCACTGGCCGGAAGATCGAAGACCTGAAGGTGGTCGTCAACGGCATCGGTGCCTCTGGGGTGGCCTGCTCGAAGATCCTGCTGAACGCCGGCGTGACCAACATCATCGGCTGCGACACCCGTGGCGCGATCTACCACGGCCGCACCGAGAACATGAACTTCATGAAGGACTGGTACGCCGATCACACCAATCCGGAGGACATCCGGGGTGACCTCACCGAAGCGGTGAGGGGCGCCAACCTGTTCGTGGGTCTCTCTGGCCCGGGCACATTCTCGGTGGATCAGCTGAAGAGCATGGGCAAGGACCCCATCGTGTTCGCCATGGCCAACCCGACCCCCGAGATCATGCCCGAGCAGGCTGCGCCATACGTGCGCGTAATGGCCACGGGGCGGTCCGACTACCCGAACCAGATCAACAACGTGCTGGCGTTCCCGGGGCTGTTCCGGGGCGCGCTCGACGTGCGTGCCACGTCGATCAGCGAAGGCATGAAGGTGGCCGCCGCGCAGGCGATCGCCGACACCATCCCCGACGATGAGCTCCACGAGGACTACATCATCCCGAGCGTGTTCAACCCGAACGTGGCGCCGGCCGTGGCGGCTGCCACCCGCCGCGTCGCCATTGACGAGGGGTTGGCGCGGATCATTCCCGAGGAGTAACCCTCCTCTGCCGCGGGGACGTGGCGGAACGGCAGACGCGGCGGTCTCAAACACCGCTCTGGGAAACCAGGTGTGGGTTCGACTCCCACCGTCCCCATTGATGCCGGCGGGCACCCGCCGGCATCGCTCCATATCGTGAGCCCATGAGGGCGATCACATTCGACACGCCGGGCGGTCCTGAGGTGCTGCATCTCGGGCCGGTGCCGGATCCGTCTCCGATGGACGGCGAGGTGCTCGTGCGGGTACGTGCCACAGCGGTCAATCGTGCCGACCTCATGCAGCGTGCCGGCCACTATCCCCCGCCCCCCGGCGCGAGCGAGATTCTTGGTCTTGAGTGCGCTGGCGAGATCATCGACATCCCGGCGGGCACCGACACCGACTTCGTGGTGGGGCAGCGGGTCATGTGCCTGCTGTCCGGTGGTGGGTACGCCGAGATGGTTGCCGTGCCGATCGGTCAGGTGATGGCCGTGCCGGATGGACTGAGCTGGGAGCAGGCGGCGGCGATTCCTGAGGTCTTTCTCACCGCATGGATCGCCCTTGTGACGCTCGGCAACGGTCGCCCCGGCGACGTCGCACTGGTGCATTCGATCGCCAGCGGCGTGGGCACGGCCGCGGCGCAGCTGTGCGCGGCCATGGGAATCCGGTGCATCGGCACCTCGCGGTCGCTGGACCGGGCCGAGGTGGGTGCGCAATGGGGCGCAGAGGCCATCGCTGTAGGCGATGGCGGCTTTGCGGACGCCGTCACCGCCATGACCGGGGACCACGGGGCAGACATCATCGTGGACCTCGTCGGCGGGAAGTACCTCGCCGAGAACGTGGCGTGTCTTGCCCGCAGCGGCCGCATCATCCTCACGGGGCTCGTCGGCGGACGTGCGGGGGAACTGGACCTCGGGACCCTGCTCGCGCGGCAGGGCCGCGTTATCGGCACCACCCTCCGTGGACGTACGACATCCGAGAAGGCTGCCATCGTCGCGGCATTCTCGGTATGGGCCCTTCCCCGGTTTGCGTACGGCACGCTGACGCCGGTGATTCATGAGGCGCTGCCATTGGCCCAGGCAGGCGACGCACACCGCATTGTCGGGAGCAACATCGCCGTGGGCAAGGTCATCCTGACCGTATCGGCGTAACGACACCCCGGATACCCGTTACTGGCGCCTTCTGACACGGCGTCAGACCCCGCGTGTTAGGTTTGCCGCGGCTCGCAATCCGAGGAGAAACATGAAGACCTTCATCAAGTTGCTGGCGCTCATTGGCATTGGCGCACTCGTGTACTGGTTCGTGCGCGAGCGCCTTGGCGGTGAGCCTGACGAATTCACCTTCACCGAGGTGACCGACGCCGTGGCCGACGACGCTGCAGGCGCGGTCGCTGACGCGGACGCCGCCTAAACGGACTGCTGCGGGGTCTGCGCCGTGCCGGTGATCCATCCGTCCGGCGCGGACCCCGTGGGAGATCTCGACCCCGATCTGGCAGCCGGCGGTCGGGCAATTGGCATGGCGGTGGCCATGCGTCTGCGCGAGCTGACACCAGCGCTGCGGCCCGCGGACGATGATGGTCGTGAACCGACGCTCGTGCTGGAAGAGGTGGAACTTGAGCCCGCCGACCCGGCCGATGCCCTCACGCTCGTGGCCTGTGTCGCCGCGCACGACGCATATGTGAGCCATCGGCGGCGCCCGGGAGCAGTGAGCCCTGGAGCGCTTGCACTGGCCCGCGTACTCGTGTGGGCATCCCGGGCAGAGATGCTGGGACGGGCCCCGTCGATCGTGTGGATCGGGCCCCCGAACCGCCGGCCCGAATCGGCTGACGGCTACCCGGTAACCGCATCAGTGCGCCTCACCGGGCCATCGGGCACCGTGCGCGCCAGTGCATGCGGCGTGGTGGCGCGCGTCTAACCCTCGCCCCGCAGCACCACCTCAAGGCGCTTGATCATCGATTGCAGACGGAGGTACTCCACGTCGTCGCCAGCGGTACGTGCAGCCCCCATGGCGTCCTCCAGTGCCCGCTTCTCAACCCGGTAGTAGGCGTCGCGCAACCGGGCCTCGCTGCCGCCGTCGGCGGCCTCGGCGCGTAGGGCGGCCTCGAGGGGACGAAGAACCTCGGGCCACTCGGCGGCGCCGTCCACGATGAGGCGAAGCGCATCACGATGTGACGCCGACCCGAGGTGATCCGCCTGCATTCCCGAGAGCAACGGACGGCCCACCTCCGGCACCGCCAGCGCAAGTGCCAGCAGGCTGCGCTCGCGGGCTTCATCCAATGAGGGTGCCTCGAGCGCGGCAGGGTGGGGTGCGCTCGGGGTGGCGGCTGATCGCTTCGCACCGCCTCCTGTCGCCTGAACCCGTCGCACAAAGCGATCGAGCAGCGCCGGGGACACCCCGAGCGCGGTCACCCGCCGTACCGCTTCGTCCTTGTCGGGCGACTCGGGCATGCCCTCCAGCAGTGCGCCAAGCTCGGCAAGCGTGCGTTCGCGGTCGGCAGGGTTGTCGGGCGTGCGTGCAATCCGGCGGTCCACGAGCCACGGAATAAGGGGGTCGGCGTCTCCGACCGCTGTTGCGAGCACGCCGAGCCCACCTGGCGTGCCCGCCAGTTCTCCGGGATCCGAACCAGGTGGCAGCGCCACCACCCCGAGCCGCAAGGGAATCCCCTTGGCGGCCTCAATGGTGCGGCGCGCGGCCTGCTCCCCCGCCTGATCGGCGTCAAAACACAGGCGCACTTCTGAGGCCACCCGAGCCAGTAGTCGTAATTGGGGTGCGGTGAGGGCCGTGCCCATGCAGGCGACCGCCCCCTCGATGCCCGCCATATGCAGGCCCATCACGTCGGTATAGCCCTCGCTCACCACGGCAAAGCCGGCCTTGGCGGCCGACTGCCGCGCCAAGTCGAGCCCGAACAGGAGCTCGCGTTTATGAAAGCCGTCCCGCTCGGCACTGTTCACGTACTTCGCGCGCTCGTTCGGATCCATCGTGCGCGCACCGAATCCCTGCACCCTCCCCCGCGCGTCGCAGATAGGGAAGGTGATCCGCCCGGTGAAGAAGTCAGTCGCCGTGCCCCCACGCAGCCGCGCGAGGCCCGCTGCCTCAAGTTGCTGCCGGGAGAATCCCTCCTGAATCGCCCGGCCCGCCAGCGCGGTACCCGACGAGGGGGCCCATCCCACACGGAACCTGCGGATCAGCTCCTCCGGAAATCCCCGGCCCAGCAGGTAGTCACGGGCAGGCTCGGCCTCGGGCGACTTCCAGAGCATCGCCTCATAAAAGCCGCACGCGCGGTCGAGCAGTTCGCGAACCCGCTCAGACTCACGACGACGGGCCTCCTCCTCGGGAGACGCCTGGTCGTACTTCAGGTCCACCCCGAAGCGGTCGGCCAGCTGTTCCACCGCCTCCATGAATGACCCGGCTCCCTCACGTTGCTGCATCCAGTCGAACGAATCGCCCGTGGCTCCACAGCCGTAGCAGTAGTACGTGCGGTTCTCGGGCGGGATGAGGCAGAACGACGGCGTGCGCTCGTCGTGAAATGGGCATCTGCCCCACCATCTGCCACCGCGCCGCGCCAGTTGCACCTGGCCCCGCACAAGCTCCACGAGGTCGGCGGACTGGCGCACCTCGTCGATACTCGCGTCGTGGATACGTGGCATCAGAGCGGGCCGTCGTGCGGAATGAACATGTCGCGGTACGCACGGAGCGCGTAGCGATCGGTCATTCCCGACACAAAATCGGTGGCGCGGGTGACTGGGTCGGGGTCGCCGGTGGGCGGCAGCAGTGATGGGTCGTCGAGATAGGCCCTGAACAGCGACTGCACCACATAGCGGGCACGCCGCGACTCGTCTGATGCCGGGGCAGCGAGATACACCTCGGCGAACATGTAGGCACGCAGCGACCTGAATGCCTCCCCCACCTCGTCGCTCTGGACGATGACGGGGCCATCACCCGAGGCGTCGACGATGTCGGTGACCAAGCGCGTGATGCGCTGGGATGTACTGCCGCCGAGCACAGCGATCTCGGCAGCCGGCAGATCATCCTCGGTGATGATCCCCGCCCGGGTCGCGTCGTCGATGTCGTGGTTGACGTAGGCAATGCGATCGACCAGCCGGACGATCTGGCCCTCGAGGGTTGCGGGCAGCCCCTCCCCCGTGTGGTTGCGGATACCGTCACGCACCTGGTCGGTGAGGTTGAGACCGCGCCCATCGCGCTCGAGCACCTCCACCACCCGCACGCTCTGCTCGTTGTGCAGAAACCGGCGCCCGTGCTCGTGGCGCAGGATATCGTCGAGGGCGTGCTCCCCCGCATGCCCGAACGGCGCATGACCGAGGTCATGACCCATGGTGATGGCCTCGACGAGATCCTCATTCAGCCCCATGGCCCGTGCGACCGTGCGACCGATCGCGGACACCTCAAGCGTGTGGGTGAGGCGCGTGCGGTAGTGATCACCCTCGGGCGAGATGAACACCTGGGTCTTGTGCTTGAGACGCCGGAAGGCCTTTGTGTGAATGACGCGGTCGCGGTCGCGCTGAAATGCCGTGCGGAGTGGGCACGGATCCTCTGCCACACGCCTGGTCGCATCCTTCGCGCGTGTGGCCCGGGGGTCGAGCGGGGGTTCCCTCACCTCAGGCGGGCTGGGGGACGGCCTGCGACAGCTGGATGGGGAACGACCACGGCCCCTGCGCGGCCTCGTCGGCCTTGCGCGGGTCGCCCACCCCCGCGATGCGAACCGTGAGATTTGACGCGTCACGTGGAATTGCGGGCCCGAGTGCAACCGCCCCCTCCACCCGGTTACCGTCGCGTGAGGCATCGATGATGGCGGTGCGGTAACTGCGGCCGTGATCATCGGTGACATCGAGGCCCACAAGGTTGAGCTGCTTGCGCCTGCGTGACTCGCCGGTCTGGATCATGAATCGCAGCCGGGCGCCATCGTGATAGCGCTCCAGCACCGTCAGCGAGACGGTGACTTCGCCCACCGAATCGGTTTGATCGATGGCCACCACCCCGCGCAGCGTGCCGGGACTGAAGATGAGGGCGCCCGGGAACGGCTCCACGACCTCGCTCCAGTGCTCCTGCTCATTTGGATTGGCCATCGGTGAGTCCTGGGCCATCTGGTGGATGCGGTCGGCGGACCGGTGCTTCCAGATGTGCGGGCACTCGCGGAACAGTGAGATGAGCGCACGGTGCGAGAACGCCTTGCCGTCATCGGGGATGTAGATCCCGTACCGGCCCTGATCGGCACGGGTGAGCTCGATAAATGCTGCGGGAACCGACCCGTGTGAGTCGTCGAGCGCCGAGTCCTCGGCGTAATGCAGGCGATCAACCTGCCAGCCGTCGACGATCAACTCGATCAGATCTCCCAGGCTGCCGAGGCGGTAACGCTCCTCAGTGGCGATGACGCGGTCCTCCGGGGTCGCGATGCGCGAGCAGTGATCGTACACCGCCTCCGCATGGGTGGGTGTGGTTAGGCAGCGGCGCCGTGGGCGCCGCGAAGCGCCGCCTGGCCGGCGGCGATACGGGCCACCTGCACACGGAAGGGTGAGCACGACACGTAGTCGAGGCCCACGCCATGACAGAACTCGATCGAGGCGGGGTCGCCGCCGTGCTCGCCGCAGATGCCCAGCTTGATGTCGGGCCGAACCGGCCGTGCGTCGGCTGCGGCGATCCGGATGAGCCGGCCCACGCCATCCACGTCGAGGGTCTCGAATGGATTCGAGGTGAGCAGGTTCTCCCGCAGGTACATGCCGAGGAACCCCTTCTCGGCATCATCGCGCGAGAAACCCAGGGTGGTCTGTGTGAGGTCATTGGTGCCAAACGAGAAGAACTCGGCCTCGCGGGCGATCGTGCCCGACGTCAGGGCGGCCCGGGGCAGCTCGATCATCGTGCCCACCCGGTATTCCACGCGAGGGCCCTCGCTCATCGCCAGTACCAGCTCGACCTCGGCCACCACGATCGCGCGGGCGCGGTGGAGTTCCTCCTCGTACGCAACCAGCGGGATCATGATCTCCACCAGTGGTGCCTCGCCGGTTTCGTCGCGCACCGCGACCGCGGCCTCCATGATGGCCCCCGCCTGCATGCGCAGAATCTCGGGGAATTCCAGCCCAAGCCGCACACCACGGGTTCCCAACATCGGATTGACCTCGTGCAGGTCCTTCGCGCGTGCCAACTGCGCGGTCACCTCAGGGTTCCGTACCCCACTTCGCACGTTCTCCGCCGCCTGCAGCGACAGTTCGAGCAGCCCGGGGAGAAACTCGTGGAGCGGTGGGTCGAGAAGGCGGATGGTGACCGGCAGGCCACGCATCTCGCGGAACAGGCCCGTGAAGTCATCCACCTGAAATGGTCGCAGGAGTGCGAGCAGGCGACCGCGCTCGTCGTCGTCCTCGCTCAGGATCATCGCCTGAACCAACGGCAGGCGCTCGTCGCTGAAGAACATGTGCTCCGTGCGGCACAGGCCGATGCCCTCGGCACCGAACTCACGGGCCCGGCGGGCATCCTCCGGGGTGTCGGCATTCGTACGCACGGTGAGCACGCGCACGCGGTCGGCCCAGTCGAGCACCCGCATGAGGTACGGGTTTCGGGGATCGGGATCGGTCACCGGCGCCGCCCCGGCATACACCCCGCCCCCGGTGCCATCGATGGTGATGACGTCGCCCGGAGCGAACACCGTGTCGCCGATCGAAATGGCCTCGCCATCAAACCGCAGCAGAGACACCCCGCACACCGCAGGGCATCCCATCCCCACGGCCACCACAGCAGCGTGGCTCGTCTTGCCCCCGCGTGCGGTGACGATGCCCTGCGCGGCGATCATTCCGTGCAGGTCGTCAGGCGTCGTCTCGTCGCGCACAAGAATGACCTTCTCACCTGCCGCGCCGCGCCGCTCCGCCTCATCAGCCGTGAGCACGATCGCTCCGGTGGCCGCACCCGGTGATGCGTTGACGCCCATCGCGAGGGGAACGTGACCCGATATGCGTGCGCCCAGGGCATCGAGTTGAGGAAGAAGCAGTTGCGGGATCTGCGAGGGAGCGATGAGCCGCGCCAGGGCTTCGTCCTCGGACACCAGGCCCTCGTCAACGAGATCGCAGGCGATCCGCACCATGGCCAGCGCACCCCGCTTGCCATTGCGCGTCTGCAGCATGTACAGGCGGCCATCCTCAATCGTGAACTCGACGTCCTGCATATCGCCGTACGTTCGCTCAAGCAGCGCCATGGTGGCGATCAGCTCGGTGAACGCATCGGGGAGGATCTCCTTGAGTTCCTCGAGGGGATGGGGCGTGCGGATACCCGCCACAACGTCCTCGCCCTGTGCGTTCATGAGGAAGTCGCCGAATGGACGGCCCCCCTCCCCCGTCGTGTTGTTGCGCGTGAAGGCCACACCGGTTCCGGACCGCTCACCGGTATTGCCAAACACCATCCGCTGCACGTTGACCGCCGTACCGAGGTCGTGGGGGATCCCGTGATGACGTCGGTAGTCGTACGCCCGGCGGTTCTCCCAGCTCTCAAATACCGCTCGAACTGCGCCATCCAACTGCGCCCGAGGGTCCTGTGGAAATGCCTCCCCGCGATGCTCCGCGAAAATGGCCTTGAACCGGTCGCACAGCCCCCGCAGATCATCGGCACCCAGATCGACATCCGACTGCGCACCCCGCTCGGTCTTGAGGGCGTCGAGGGCGGACTCAAAGTGATGCCTCTCCACCTCGCACACCACATCGCCATACATCTGGATGAAGCGCCGATAGGAGTCGAAGGCGAAGCGGGGGTTCCCCGTGACGGCCGCCAGTCCCTCCACGCTTTCGTCGTTCAGCCCCAGATTGAGGATCGTGTCCATCATCCCGGGCATCGAGTCGCGCCCGCCGCTTCGCACCGATACCAGGAGGGGGTCGGACGGGTCACCCAGACGCTTTCCGGCGCTGGCCTCAAGGACAGCAAGGTGGGTGTCGATCTGATCCGCAAGCCCGTCCGGCAGCACCCGGTCCGCGCCCAGAAACGCCATGCACGCGACGGTGGTGATGGTGAACCCGGGGGGCACGGGAAGCCCCAGGCGCGTCATATCGGCCACGTTGGCGCCCTTGCCGCCGAGCAGGTCGCGCATGTCCCGCGACCCTTCGCTGAAGGCGTAGACCCATTTGGTCACGCCACCCGGCATCAGCCGCCGCCGGCCGCGGTAACCAGCACGGTGAAGTCGGCGACGCCCGCGTAGGCGGCCTCCGCCCTGCGTACGAGGGCGTGGCGACGATCCCGATCAGCGGGATCGTCGGCGTTCACCATGACCGCCTCGAAGAAGGCATCGACCGGGGCGCCCAGCGCGGCGGCGGCGGCGATGGCGGCGTCAGGGTCTCCCGCGTCGCGTGCGGCGGCAATTGCCGGCTCGGCAGCGTCGAGGGCCGCCCCAAGGGCGTCTTCATCCGCGTCACCAGCCGAGACAAACCCTGTGAGCCCCGACTCCGATTTGGCGATGATGCGGCGGCAGCGGGTTGCGGCCGTGGCGGCGCGGGCCAGATCGGCGTCGCCCCGTCGGGCATCCAGCGCGCGCGCCCACGAGGCCGTGGTGACCAGGCCGCCGGGCGACGCGGCGATGGCCGCGCGCACTGCGTCGCCCGCAACGCCCTCCTGCCCCAGGTGGTACGCGAGGCGATCGGCCATGAACGACTCAAGCTCGACCAGCGCCGCGTCGTCGTCGAGCACCAGATCGGCACCTTGCGATCGCAGGCGGGCGAATGATGGCGGGAAGATCTGCGAAGGAAGAAGATCCCACCCACGCTCCAGCGCCAGGCGCACGATCCCCGCGGCAGCACGACGAAGTCCGTATGGGTCCTTCGATCCGGAGGGGATTTCGCCGATGAGGAATGCCCCGGAGAGATTGTCCACCTTCTCGGCGAGGGCGAGGAGCGCCCCCGCGGCCGTGGAGGGCGACGGGGAGTCGGGCCCCTCGGGCAGGTACTGCTCGGCGATGGCGGTGCAGGTGGCCTCATCGCGCCCTGCCAGGCCCGCGTAGTGGCTCGCCGCAAATCCCTGAAGCTCACTGAACTCGGCCACCAGAATTGCGCCCTGATCAACCTTCGCGAGTGATGCGGCACCCTCCGCCGTGCTGCGAATGCCGCCATCCACACCTGCGGCCTCAGCCAGATCACCAACGCCGGCAACCAGACGGTCGCGCTTCTCTGCGAGGGTCCCGAGGCGGGCATGGAAAACGATGTCCTGGAGCCGCGCGTCCAGCTCGTCGAGTCCGCTGGCCACGTCGCGGTCGTAACTGAACGCGGCATCCTGCAGCCGGGCGTCCAGAACGCCCTCATTGCCGCGCACGATGATGTCGGCATGTGCAGGGTCGCCATTGGACACGGCAAGGAAAATGGGCATGAGCGTGCCATCTGCTGCGCGGACGGGCATGTAGCGCTGGTGGCTCTGCATCGCAGTGACGAGCACCCGCTCGGGGAGTCGCAGGTGGTCCCCGGAGATGGCCCCGGTGATCACGCTCGGCCACTCCACGAGGTGCACGACCTCCTCAAGCTTGTGCGCCGGGTCGCTCCACGCGCCCCCCGCCGCAGCAGCAGCGGCATCCAGCCCATCGGTGATGGTGGTGCGCCGCTCCACGTGGTCGGCAAGAACCGCGGAGCCCCGCAGTTGATCAAGGTATGACCCGGCCTCGGACACCTCCACGGGGCCACCGAGGAATCGGTGACCACGGGTGACGCCGGACGCCGGCACACCGGCGACATCGAATGTGCACGTCTCGGACCCGACCTTGGCGGTGATCCAGCGGACCGGGCGCGAGAACCGCAGCCCCTTGCCGTCGCCCCAGCGCATCGTCTTTCCAAATCGCAACCCCTCAAGCACCCGACGGGCGATCTCGGGCACCAGATCGACCAGGGCAGAATCCTCACCGGGCCGGTCAAACCACACGAAGTCGCGCCCGCTCTCGGCGTCGGGGCGCGTGACCAGATCGGCCACCGCAACGCCCTGCCCGCGGGCAAACCCCTCAGATGCTTTTGTGGGCGCGCCATCCTCACCAAAGGCGGCAGTCGCCGCTGGCCCGCGCACTGCCATCGCCTCACCGGATTGGCGCGCAGGCACGTCGGACACGAACACCGCGATTCGACGGGGGGCCACCCATGCGACGGGATCGCCACCGCTCAGATGCAGCGCGCCCAGCGCATCGCCCATCAGTCCGGGCGCCTGCGCGATGGCCTCGCGACATGCACTCGATGGCAGTTCCTCGCACCCGATCTCGATGAGCAGGTCAGGCATCGGCCGGCTCCCCAGTGGTTGCGGCAAGCCAGGCCTCGGCGCAACGGGCGGCAAGGGCCCGTACGCGCCAGATGTACGAGCCACGCTCAGTCACGCTCACTACCCCGCGCGCGTCGAGAAGATTGAATGAGTGGCTGCACTTGAGCACCTGGTCATATGCCGGCAGCACCAACCCTGCGTCGAGGCACCGATTGCACTCGCGCTCGTGGTCGTCGAAGTGGCGGAAGAGGGTTGCGGTGTCGGCGATGGCGAAGTTGAACGCGCTCCACTGCCGCTCGTTCTCCTGATAGACGTCGCCGTAGGTCACTCCCGGCGCCCACTCGAGCTCGTACACCGAACCCACACCCTGCAGATACATGGCGATGCGCTCAAGGCCGTAGGTGAGCTCGACCGAGATGGGCGCGAGATCAATGCCGCCCGCCTGCTGGAAGTAGGTGAACTGGGTCACCTCCATGCCGTCGAGCCACACCTCCCACCCAAGTCCCCACGCGCCGAGAGTGGGGCCCTCCCAGTCGTCCTCCACAAATCGCACGTCGTGGATGGCGGGATCGAGCCCCAGGGCGGTGAGCGACCCCAGATACAGATCCTGGACGTCCTCGGGGGATGGCTTGAGGATGACCTGATATTGGAAGTAGTGCTGAAGCCGGAAGGGGTTCTCGCCGTAGCGGCCGTCGGTGGGCCGGATGGATGGCTCCACGTATGCAACCCGCCACGGGTCGGGGCCGAGGCTGCGGAGGAGCGTTGCCGGATTGAACGTTCCGGCCCCCACCTCGGTGTGGTACGGGTGCATGAGCGAGCAACCCCGCGACGCCCAGTAGGCGTGCAGGTCGAGGATGATCTGCTGGAAGCTCGGGCCGCGGTTCATCGGCCGGGGAGCATAGCCCGAGCGCCCGACTGACACCGCACCGCCCCGCGTCCGAGGATGCGGGATAGGGTCACCCCCAACCGCATGCCCCGACGCTCCACATCTCCGCCGCTCGCAGTGGGCGCCCTCATCGCGGTCCTCGCCGTCTCCGTGGGTGGGGGTTGGTACGCGGCCGACCACCTGAGCCATCCGGCGTCCCGCCCCGTGGTGGCCGCCGCGCCGGCGGAGCCCACCTACGACGCCCCCGCGCCCGAGGATGCCGTCACGTCGCCCGAACCGTCGCCACCCCACGCTGC
>Ga0194042_1000094_pt1 | contig 25627 bp, 32 predicted proteins | sample JunL4412m_MetaG_FD_148974 | JGI IMG/M metagenome (GOLD analysis project Ga0194042, IMG submission 148974) | Anoxic zone freshwater microbial communities from boreal shield lake in IISD Experimental Lakes Area, Ontario, Canada - Jun2016-L442-12m | ecosystem: Environmental > Aquatic > Freshwater >...
GGGGCGGACCATGGCAGCTTCAATAGACCGCCTCGTGCGCAGGCTCGACAGACTGGAACAGTGCATCGCACAGTGCTGCAACGCAGGCAGGGAATGGGAAGAAAGCATAAGGCAGACACATCCGAAGAAGCGAAGCAGCCGGTACAGGAGATGATGGGGCCCTTGTTCTCCGACCATCAGGCCCTAAATCCAACTCGAACCAGTAGCACACACACCAACACAGCGATCGTGATCAGCATCAGGCGCGACACGACAAACATGAATTGGCACAAGGGCGGCCAATACACCAACGAACGCAGCTGGACGTCCCAGAAACGCTCGGCCAGACAGAAGAGATTGAAGAGGATGGCGAGGTGCACGGGCAAGGCTCCCACGACGATCACCGACGACGGTATGGCTGCTTGAGCGATAACAATGATGGCCGTCAGTCGCATATGGAACCAGAAGATCAGCGACATTTCCCTCACAGCAGAATCACGGATGCGCTTGACCGACACGGTGGACATGCCGCTTTCGCACACACACAAAAAAATAAATTTTACATCTGAAGGAAAAAAAAGCAACGGGAACCAACCACTCGCCGCCCCTATAAAACAAACCAAACCCAATCGAAACGCCCCCGCCACGCCCATGCCCAAAGAAAAGACCGAGTGCCGATGCGAGACGTGGAAGCGCAGGTACATGGAAGTCGAGCACACGCGCCGCAAGCATGCGAGAAACTGGGAGAAAGACCTCTGCCACCTCTCAAGCATCATATCCGACCGCGACTCAACCATAACCATCCTGAAAGCAGAGCTCAAACACTCGAGAAACATGAGCTCCGCCCAGCGGAAGGTGATTCAGCAAATGCAGGACTCAGGGGACAACATCCCCACAGACGCTGTCACCTCCGCCATCAAAAAAAGACGCACCATGTCGTCGCTGACAAACTGCCTCGCCACCGACGACGAGATCTGCCCGCTCAGTCTCGCGCCCATCAACAAGAGCCCGTCGCCGTTGAGCGATGACGAACGCCCATGCCCGCTGGTGCTCAACCTGACTAAACCGGAGTACAAGTGCGCGGAACTGGTCTGTGGGCATCGCTTCAACTCGGCCTGGCTGGTCTACCACTTCATCGAGCGCAGCACCTTCCGATGCCCCCTGTGCCGCACGGGGAAGGAATCCTTTCGCTTCCAGATCAAGGACCTTCCTCCGGGAATGATGCAGATGCTGGATGAAGTGAACGCGATGAAGAAGCGAAGGGCACAGCAGATGGGGGCGCATTGACAGTGCGAAAAAGCCTGCAGAAAACCGCACACGCGTCCTTACTGATCGAACCCCCGCGCGATGCAATTGAAAAGTTTGTGATTGAAAGTGGACACCGTCCCAATGATCCAGTGCATAGATAAAACCGGGCAAACGTTTAAAATAGTTTTAAATTTATAGATTTTAAGATGTACTCCGTTACATTCGTTACACAACCAAATCAGTTGAAATATAATCACATGTCATCAATCGACAAGTTGGCACTGACTTGCCGCGTACTTTATGATCAGAGAGTGCTCGAGCTACGGAAGGAGATAGAGACGTTAAAAGTGAAATACTTTTTCAGAGTCTATACCTCAAACTTTTTGAAAGACGCAATGTTCGAATTGAATATTTACAACATAGATTGCAGTTGCAGAGGCTGCAAAACAGCAGGGCGCATGTACGATTGTTATGGAGCAGATGAAGAAGCAGCATGCACGTTCGGCCCTTGGTTTGACAACGTTCTGCATGAGCGTGGGTTTGTTGTTTTGCGCCATAAAGATCTGAAGTATGACTTCTGTGATGGGCCTTTCGACATGAATGAACTATTTGAACTGCCGAGCTTCGTTACTTTTGATGACGATATTGATTGTCATTTGTTTGAAGGACCTATGGCAAACAAAGGAACCACTGATGTGCGATGGGGGGAAGTCGGCATTGGAGAAGGGCTATGGAGTGTTGAAAGTATCAACAATGAATGGATAAAAAAATTCGAGAGAATTTTTTGCGAGAGTGAGAGCCCTCTCTCATCACCACCAACGCCACCAACATCACCGAAGATGGCGCCACAACCACCACCACCGCTGCGCATCACTACCACCATTGATCAAGGCTTGAAGTTGCAGGAGCTCACCATTGATCAAGGCTTGAAGTTGCAGGAGCTCGAGAAACAAGTGGCGACACAAGCCGCGGAGATACAGACACTCAAGGAGCAATGTCGTCGCTGACAAACTGGGGGCGCATTGACAATGCGAAAAAGCCTGCATAAAACCGCACACGCGTCCTTACTGATCGAACCCCCGCGCGATGCAATTAAAAAGTGTGTGATTGAAAGTGGACACCGTCCCAATGGTCCCGTGCATAGATAAAACCGACGTTATCATATTCGTCGTCTGCATATGCCCTCTGAGCACTCTCGCATACACCTGCTGCTACCAAATGCTGAAGCACACACACACCGACACGACAGGATATGCCGCCTTCATATTATACGGTTTCATTCAATTCATCCTGGGATGCATTACCGGATACTGTACCTCAAGATGGATCCGCCACACACACACAATCCCAATCACTCAAGAACAAGACACAGCTGAGATGGAAGAAATCCCGCTGCTCCCCATCAGCACACCCCCGCACGAACTCAATCACTCCTTCGACGGTATTGCGGAAGCTCCCGGGGCATGAGCTCAAGCACAGTCTCAATAACCAACGCCCTATCCCGCCCGCGAAAACACAGATGCATCCCGTCGCGCCTGAGGACGGACCCGCCTTTCGCCTCGACCGCCGCGACCAGCACAGGCGTGATTGCAAGTATGTCGTTGGACAAGACGTTCCAATACCCCGCAAGAGTCAACGCACGCTTCGGCAATACAGGAAACCCCTCCTCGCGCCTGCGCTCCATGGCCAAATATCCGGGACACCCCTCGGCCCTCAGTATCGCCAACTCCAGTTTTAATCGGCCGATCTCTGCATTCGCTGCAGCCTCTCGCTGCCGAGACGCCGTGCGCTTGCTCACGGTCTGGGGTTCAGAGCCCGCGCGATCGTGCTTTCGCTTTCGTGGCTCGTCGTGGTTCGGTGGCTGCTTGCACTCCAGATCTGACACGCGCGTCTCAAGCGCGGTGTTGCTGGCCGCCAGTCGCTTGACGAGCTCGGCGGATGGGGTTAAAGTCATGCGTGAGGAGCCGAGCGCGAGCAGCCGGTGTGTAAAGGGCGAAATGCGATATATTTAGTTGGGGGTGGTTTTTTTGGTGGACAAAAACCCCTTACTGTCTGCACGTGTAACCGAATTTGCAGATAATGAAGCCCACATCAAAGCTGAAACTGATGATCCTGGCACTTGTTGTGTGTCTTATATCACCCTGCATAACCCTTCTCCGCATTGGGATGAAGCACTGGACTGAGGCCACGGAAGAACCAGTGAACTGTGCTGCCTTTAAAATTGATCCAATCATTGGCCACCATTCAGCGAGGCTGTCAAGGCAGCAGGTTTGGGCAAAGTCACACTTCCACAAACAGCAGATGAAACACCAAATCGTCACAAATGACAGGGTTGGGAGGCGTTTCTTCCAGCGCAACTGGGAGCCGTCATACAGCTGCACGGCACTTGCGCGGTTTGGGTGTCCTGGCGACGGCGGCAAGTGGATTTGTGATCCTCATCACTTCTTGATGGACGAATGTGTGGTCTACTCTTTCGGATCGCATGACGAGTTCAGCTTTGAGGAGGCGATCCATCACTTCAACCCCAAGTGTCGAATATACACCTTCGACCCTTTTTCCTCTCAGCCTGTTAACAAGCCAGACTTTGTGAAATTCTATCCATGGGGAATAGGTGCTCGGGATTCAGCCAAAGATTTTATCTTCTCCCTCCCAACCATCATGCGCAAACTGCACCATAAAAACATCACAATCCTAAAAGTAGACTGTGAAGGATGCGAACTCGAATTGGACGCACTCAGCTTCCCTGCCCATAAGGGGGCCATCCAGCAGATTCAGATGGAGGTTCACTTTGACGGCATGCCCGAGCGCGTGCACCGTCTCTTCAATTTCCTCACAAGCATTGGGTATGCCATCTTTAACAAGGAGGCTAACATAGAATACTCGGATGGAAATGCGGTGGAATTTTCTCTTTTGTTTGTAGATGGACATTGATGTGACAACAAGAGGAGGACATCCTCATGGCGGTGGCCCAAGTAGCTCTCATTATAGATCACGTTCAACCCGCCACGCACCAAACTCTTCCGGAAAGGCCCATGCTCCGCTGGAAATACACAGCAGCAGCGAAGTGAACTCGTCGACCTTCCTCACATCATCGTTTGCATGGCGCTCTTCGATGAACTGTATGAACAAGGTCATGGCTTCCTCCATGCTTTCTAAATTGTCTTGGACACCTTCCATAATACGGCTCGGATAGGCTCAGTTCGGCAGAGGACAGAAGCCGGTGTGTAAAGGGCAAAAGGCAGCACACTTCATTAAAAAAAACTTAAAGTGCTTCAACTGCAGCCCTGAACTCATCAAAGTCAGTGAGCGTCGCAATCTTAACCAACGGATGATCCGCATCGACGTACTCGGAAAGAAGAAACACGCAGAGGCTAAGCTGGTGTGCCAGCGCGAAATGAATCAGGGGAGGCCCCTTGAGCGTGCATGGGAATCTGAGGAAATCCCGCTTTTCACGGGGGATCGACGCGTCGACGGCGTTCATGAGCTTCTCGGCCAAGGCAGGATACAGTTTCTTTTGTGGTTTGCTTTTGGGAACCATGAGCGTTCCGATCAAAGGGTTGATCATAGGCGGAAGCTCCGCCGCGGGACACGGATGATCGGGGGTTTTGAAGGCCCCATACGGATATTTGGATGTTGAGTAAATGTAAGCGGTCGACGGCTTAAACGGCATCAGAAGGCTGACAGAAGCTGCTGTGTATGCGAACAGGCGTATATATATAGTGTCTCTTCATGCACTGGCATCATATATTGGTCAAACAATGGAAATGTTACCGTCGCCCATCATTGATCACATTGCTGGACTTTCAGGCATACAACACGCAGGCTTTCTCAGCTGCGTGAACCGAGACTGGCACGCTCACATTGCACACTCTTGGAGCGCATGGACAATGATCGGCAGCCAGATATGCGGATCCGACCATTGGGATCGCGGCATCGCGCGCTGGACAGAATTCAGCAGATCCATCACGCCCCCGCAGTTCACCCGTTTAATGACATGCCCGTGGTCCCAATCGCCACACGCAATAGAATTATTTCCATCCGCGGCGTCCGCGCTGTTTCCGCCAAACACAAACACGCGCGCATGGCGAATCCTGTTACGCAACGATGGATGCGACGTGACGGCACAATCCATCGGCCCCAGTGGCGGGTTCTGGTTTTATGACGAAGATATCGGAGATTCTGTCAATACAACCTACAGCATCCAGCCACATTCCAAAGCAGTCGACTGCATCACGCCAACGGAATGCACATTCGACGCCTCAGACTGGTCCCCATACCTCAACACAATAACTCACGACGTCAGATACAGCATCTGGGGCGACAACTACGGCATTGCCAGCATGCGTTACACCGACAGCTGCTGGCCACTGCATGCAGGCGTAATCGTTGCCGCATTTGCCGATGAAGCTTCGGATATGGGTGGGCTGGGCTTCTTCGGCACACACACTCGTCGTCTGCTGCATTTTATGCTTCTCCCTGGCGAAATTAATGCATCGCTGTCGATCATGATGTCGCTGCCGGGGGAAATGTGGGTGCTCGAGCGCTGGGCCGAGCCAGACAGTCGCTTGATGCATTACGGGCCCGGACTCATGGGTCGATCATTCTAATGATAGTGATATATAAACAGATAAAATGTCTGCAGCAGAAGATGAAATGAGCAACTCACTTGCACTCGCAGTCCCCGGGCCGCGTGTCTTTGATGTCATGGGATGTTTTATACACCTTGAGGTTTTGGCCAGAGTTGCCAAGGTCTCCAAGACTGCATACAATTTCATTTCACCCATAATCGAGAGCATGAAAAGTGATAAACAGGCAATGTACCAGATGATGCTCAGACTGTTTCCAGGGATCACGCATCTGCAGGAAGGGATGAATACTGCCTACTATCACAGACTCTTGCAGCAGTATTTCACGCCAATGGTTGCTGTGCCCATGCCAGAGACTGTATCCTCCATGATTGAAAACGTTTTGATCAATACGTGTGTAGACATCAGTTGCGAAGAGATTGATGCCAAGGTCAGGCAGGCCATTGAAACCAACCAACCCATGACATCCCCACGCCTCACACAGGCTGTGACTGGTTACCTCGCCGATGCCATGACCAGTGCAGAGGGGCGTCGCAGTGTCCTTCAGTCCATCAGACACTGGGAAGAGGCTGTGCCGCGACACCATCAACTTCCTAACACCATCAACGTTAGCGATGGCTACAGATTGACATTTATTCGGCAGAACACTCGCTTGGCCTTTTCGATCCGAAACGACGAGATCGGGATATGATGGAAACCGCCAAAACTTTGGTAGGGCTCCCAGACCCGGTCGGTGAATTCAATTAAAATCACCCCCCATTCCAACACAAACGCCTTCCATACATAACACGGCCCATTCACTACACGATCGATGCCATCCTCACACATCCCACTCATGGAAACACTCCGCCTGTTCAACGCCCACTCACGCGACCCAGCCGATCATTTCAAGCTGATACCCGCTATTTAGCAGGGTATCCGTGCAGAATGTGGCAGCGTGCTGAGGATAAGGGCCTGGAATTTGGAGCGGAGAGTCTGTGGTGTGTTGAGCTGTTGCCCAACATTGAGGCTAGATTAAAATGACGGCGTATAAAGGCTTACGGCACAACACCATCAGACAGAGTAGTAACAGAGCGGTGTAAATACTACAAAAAATGAGATACGCATTCGGACTGGTTTGTGTTGCTGCTATTGCTGGAATCCTTTTTGCAATCGGCCAATCGACCTACTCATGGGATAGTAATACGTACCCAATGGAAGAAAAGACATTTCACCAGCATAGGCAGCTACTCTCAGCTTTTTACCAATGTTATAAACGTCCTCGTGCAGCTTTAGAAGTACTAAAAAGATTCAGGAAGCATTACCCGTTTTCGTTGATCACAATGGTAAATGATGGCGGCAATCCAGTACTTGAAAAGGTAGCAAAAAAGTATCATGCAAATTACGAATACGCAAATAGAACTTCGTATCAGAGCAGTGCAATGTACTTTGAGTCTTGTAAGGCGGCAGTTGCATATTTCAAACGAATTCTTGAAGCTTCTAGACACTGTGACTGGCTTTTGCTTTTGGAGGATGATGTGTGGGTCTTGAAGAAAATTCCATTCGACTCATTCATATACGATATTAATGGTGGCCACACGGGAATGATTCTTTCTGAAAACCTTATGACAGTGATCAAGTCGAGGCGACCTGGCCTGAACACTTCACAATACGGAGGCAACGGAGGATCAGTCTTAAAATGCAGCTTCTTTCGAGAATTCTTAAATTCCACCTCTTGGGAACATGATATCGAAAATCTAATCCTGGCCAAACAAGGAATAGCATCTGATGAACTGATATCCTCCCTTGCTTACATCTACGGTGGAACAATTGGAATATGGGAAGGCTATGCAGAAACAAGATTTGCTACTTATTGGTACAGGTATATTTCGAATTCCATTGTCGTGTTACATCAAGCTAAGTACCTGTATTGAAACGGTGCACATTTATTCATTTCATTCATCCACATCCCAATCAAGCGGGCACAAGTCACACGCCAACTCCGGAAGAATCGCATCGAATCCATCGCTGTAGGCGATTACCGTCTCGCTCTCCTTATTGGAGTCCAATTCATCTTCCCCCAAATACCAGCTCAACCTGACACTCCCAGCTCCAAACGGGTCAACCATCGACGGCGAAATGCACGCACTCGCAATACCCAGCGACTGGTTCGACTCACCACCACCAATAAGCTGAAAGAACACACGATAGGCGACAACAACAGACAAAGTCACCAAAGTCTGGTCTTCATGCTCATTAATTCGCAGCTGGTAGTAGGTCTTGAATCTCCTTCCATCACTATACTGCGTGGCGTATATGAGTATATTTCCGACGCTTCTCTCAAACACATAAGCAGGATCAACTGTGCTCCGCCGCTCTTCACGAATCAGGTCCCGCATCCGCCTCAAGGCATAAGGATAAACCACAGCCGCACGACCAGCAGTGAGGGAAGCGCAGGTGAGCCTGCTCACAGACAGGAGATTTACGTACGACCTGACACTCAAATGGCCTGCGACGAGCTGTATGATGTCAGCGGAAAACCAGGTGTGCTCGTTCATTCGCCCCTTCGATGTGAAAAAGGAAATTGTGATTGGAATAAAACAGAGTACTGCCTCTTCAAAACCACAAAAAATGCAATTAAAACCCAATAATAATTATATAGCGCCAATGAACTCGGAAATCAACTTTCGAGCATGGCGCCGAAGCAGCCCACTGGATGCTTTTAACACTCTTCAAACCACATCAGCACGTATATAAAGACACAGTCAAGAAGCCTCCCAGGCAAAGCATCCTCCGAAATTCTGTCATGGCAGATCCACCAATGATATTGCCGGATGACCAGAAAGAATACCAAGCCACATACGATGCCAGGAATCGCAAACTGATCAAAATAACTGGCAAAACAACCGACGAAGACCGTAAAGCAGAGCAGGAGCGAAGATCAGGTGTTGCCATGTACCACATCCTTGGAAGAGGAATCAGCGATTTACAGGACGTCGGGCTCTGCCCTCCTGATAAGATGACCAAATGCACCGGGGCTCACGCGCCCAACAGCCTGTGCGTCGAGTGCGGTTGGGGTGCCTGCGGGGGTGGGTACAGTGGCGTCGGCTGTGGAAACTCAGCAACCGGCAGCTTTGGGTGGGCGTGGATGTGCAAAAAATGCAAACCCGCTGCTGCGATCGTTCCACCGCCCGCCGTGGTGCCGACTGTACAGGTGATCGTTCCACCGCCCGCCGTGGTGCCGACTGTGCAGGTGATCGTTCCACCCGCGGCGGCGCCGACGCTTCCTAAGCCGCGCGCACAGCGCAAGGTCGCGAGCAAGAAAGCCAGAGGCAGGAACAAGCGCGCCAAGAGGCTGGGTGGCCTCGGTGGGTTCGGCGGAGCAGGGAGCGACGATGCGACGGAATCCGACGACGGCGGCAAGCCCAGCACCCCGCCAGACGATCCGCCAGATGATTTGGACGACAGCTCCGGGCTGTGGGGGCCGATTCCAGCGCCGGCTCCGCCTCCTCCGCCAGACGACCCTACCGGCGGCTCTGGGGGGTTGGGACCGATTCCGGCGCCGGCTCAGCCGGATGACCCTACCGGCGGCTCTGGGGGATTGGGACCGATCCCACCCCCGAGTGACCAGCAGCAGCCAGCGCCCGACCCCAACGCTCCAGCACCGACGTCGATTGATCTCACAGATGATATTGGCGAGGAGGTGGCCGTCGAACCAACCGAGTTCGGAATCGTCGAACTCGAACGGGAATCATCGGAATTCAAGAAAGTGGAAGCAAGGTTCCGCAGGCAGAACTTGCTGGGACACGATGTTTTCCATCAGCTCGAGCGCACGCCTAAGGGTAACGACGCCAGTTACATTGAGGCGAGCATCAAAAAGGAACCAGACGCGTTTCAGGTGCTCGGAATCTCTAAAGTCCACCACCCCGACCTTCAGATCCTGTACACCGCGCACTTGAAAGTCGTCACCAAAAACGTCGCATCGCAAGGGGGGATCACAGACCCGATCGAGGAAACCGTATACCACGGAACGACCAACGAAACAGCTGGGGTCATCGCCAAATCTGGATTCAACCGCTCCCATGGCATATACCACCGGTTCGGCCACGGCGCATACTATGACATATACGGACCGTTGGCTCAGCACCATGCCACCAGTGGCACGGCTGACGGCATTGGTTGCGTCATCGTCGCTCGCCTTGCCACTGGCCGCGTTGGCGAAACGAAGCCTGATGACCGCGACCCTCCCCCCGGATGCGACTGCGGAGCCAACGGCGAGAACCGTATGGCCGGCATGCGTGTCAGCTTCAGAGACAACCAGTCGCTCCCAACGCACATCATCAAGATCCAGCGCAAACCCTAGGAAACGGTGGCGCAATCCTCCTGCCCATCGCCGCCGACACAGTCGCGGCCACCTGAGCCAACCAACGCGACCACTTAACTGCCACTCCTTTGCCGGGAGAGGGTTTGATGCATTCATGCATCCGAGTCGACGGGTTCATAGTTTGACCTTACAAACAAAAAAACCGATCCAAAAATTGTCTATGAACACGCACCCACCCATCACAGAGAGCAGCACGGAGGTCAAGCCGTTTCTGGCAGACGCGCCAGTCATATTCATGGTAGTGTCAGCATCTGTACTGCTCGCAATGGGGATATGCAGCCTCGTCATATGCCATTGCTGCATAGCAATATACGTAGCGCACGCACCCGAAGAGACCCTTCAGCAAACCGATTCGCCTGCGATCGCAACGGATCAGCTCATCCGCGCGCAAGAGAGCGAGGGGGCAGAAGAAGGAGAAGACGATACCCACAATCTATGCTACACATGCTGCACCGCGCACCCAAACACAATGCTCATCGCCTGCGGTCATCAAGGCCTCTGCGCTGCATGTGCGGCCCGCTTGTGGCGAATCGACAGACGATGCCCTTTATGCAGGAGGGGTCTGAATGGAATCGTGTTGATGGATCAATAGTGGGCATTCGCCACACCACACTGAGTGTTTTCCCCATTCGTAAGTTTGATCATAGCAGTTGCTTACTGGTCCGTAAATGCAGTCTATCGTTCCAAATAAACCAGAACATACACAATTCACGGGGCAAATTATCGCCATTGCTGGGCAGCAGCACGTAGATCGTACGCATAGTGGGCATTTGGAGCGACTGTATATATCTGTGTCTTTGTTGAAATTCAGGTTTGGAAAATACCCATGGTATTGTACTGTGAGAGACATGCTGTTTTTGCACAGGGACTCGTGCTCTAGGAAGCTTGAGACGTCCATCTGTATTACATGAATCGCTCACTTTTATAACACAGCACTACCGGTAGGCTGAAATGAGAAAACTATTTTAGAACACGTGTATACATCATGTAATACGGGTTCAAGCACCAATATCAGAATGAATGTCCGCGCGCCAGAATCCGACACTTCAGTGCCCGACACGAATCCGCTTGCATGCCTGCTCCAGATCACGATTGCAGATAGGACACAGGGCAGACCCATCTTCATCAGGGCTTCAAATAAATACCAACTAATCAGTATTCGCAGCAGAGCGGGATGACGACGTCTCAGACGCGGGCGAAATCTCGTCCTTGGAATTCGCCGCATTGATCTCCGATGACTCGACCGACACAGCGCAGGGCTTCGGGTTGGTGTTGGTGTCAGACTTTTGCTCATCGATCTTGAGATTCAGCAGCTCGGTCATGCGCTTCATCATCTCCGCGTAGGCATCCGTACTGGGCTCATCGCACTGAGACAGTTTCATCGCAATCCCCGCGCACGTAATCATCATACTCTCGACCTCTTCTTTGCGAATCGCAGCACAGAGCCCCAAATACCTCAGGAGCAAGCTCATGGAAAATTCAATCAGAGCAGCGACGATTGCAAACTTTGCAAGACCAGCCACTCGATCGATCATCATCACATAGAATACAGCAGAATCCACACTCTCAACCCCGACCATACACATCGTAAGCATGGTGATAAAGCCGACGACAACGATGCCCCAGAACGACACGAGGGCGCACTTCCACTCATAGACAGCCATCGGTGAAGTTGGATTTTTTTCAGGAAAAAAAACTGTTCGGTTCCACTGGAACAGAAAACCGTTTCAGACTCGCGGAAACGGGCTTTTCAAATATTTATTATCATACACCGGTTGTCGTAGTCGTGTTTGGTAGGGTTTCAGTTAACCGTTAACCCAGCCTCTGTTTCCACAGTTCAAAAAAACAGCAAGGAGCCACATGAGTACAAGAAGCCTGTCGCCGCCTAAACAAATGGTGGTTTTCATTTCGGTTGTGCTGTGCATTCTGCCTAAAGCTCTCGGAAATTGTGAAGGAGGCACTATTCAGCTGAGGCGTTGTGTGTCACTTCCATCGTGCATGAACCACGAAGCCAAGAACCTTGACCCACGTGGACATAATAGACGCAATTCTATTTACATCCCGGTACACTCGCAGCCGAACGAACCCGTTAAACAACTTTGCAATCATCAAGCACATAGTTACCCCATGGATTCAAGCGACCTTCGCCAAACCGCTCAAGATCATGGTGAAAAACCTGCCGAGGTTTATACGAAAATTCAGACCCAACTTTATCCACAAATGCGCTTCTGAGCATGAAATTGAGCGCTGTGTGTTCATCATCATACACCGAATTAAAATCATTATTATTCACAACAGACGAACAAAATAAAAGCCACCCAAAGACTCAGAGCACACGTGAAGCACAGCACAATCCAAGTCTCGTGATTAGCAATGCTGTGCACGACCGACGAAGCTCCACACTTGTCACGGGGACGCGCGAAAAACGACACGCAAACAAGCCCACATCCAACAAAAAACAGACAAAATATCATGCAATACACACCAGCCAGAGGAAACTGCTCGACGCAGCACGATGGCGACACAGCGACGCCTATTGTAAGACAGAGTGCGTTGCCTAACAAGAGGAGTATAGCTGTTTCAAGGTGATAAATATCGTTGGGCTGGAAGAAACAAACCGCCGCACAGCTTTCGGCCTTTGCGTTACTATCAGGTGAATCGGACGAATGATGCCATCCATGATGCAGCAAGAGGATCATTCCAACACATACTAACGCCACAGAAGCGGCTGTGATCGCAATGTCGAAATCCACCATAATTACACCACCCATCAGCCTCGCTCTTAATACACAAATCGCACCGAGACACTTCACGCAAGCTTCATTCATCAAACAGGACACTCACACCCAACCCAACGTCCACCTATCATCATTGGCGCGCCGCTCATACTCATACCGCCGAACCCGCCCATCGCCATCCGCATCCACGCGCTGCCGTTTGCGCTGAACATGATGTTCAGCCCCCCCTCTGTCGTTGCCGCCAGACACGGTTCGTTTATCATCCGCACTGTCCATCACAGCATCAACGCCAGGGTCCGAATTTCCAGCAGAAGCAGTTGCAGCGGTATCGCCTCCCTCCCGCTTGACACAGCCTGACATCATGACCTCGCGCGCAGCGGCCAATGATTCGTACAAACACTCCCGCTTGCGTTGGACGAGATCCGGCAGCGCAACCGCGGTGACGCATCCACAGGCAGGCTCAGCGCTCCCTGCGTTCACACAAAGCAACCCGCACTCAAAACTCAAGCCAGGGCGCAGCCAAACGCCCAGATGACCGCCGTCCTTTTGTCTCATCCGTCCTACCATCAGCCGAAATGCAGGGTGTGCCCAGATGTGCTTATCCCCTCCTGCGTTTGAGACTGCACGGATGGAGCCAGGCATTGCGTGCGGCTCTATCCCCAGACCGGATTTAATGCGCTCAAGAAATCGATCAACTGCAGATAAGCTTATCCCGACACCACCCGAAAGACGCAAGAGTAAGAATTTGTGTCGCACACCCGTCGTAGTGTAACACTCGTCCAGGCTGAGCCCTCCGATCACGCGCAGACTCTCGATAGTCACATCCGGGCTTGATGCCATAAACGAAAGGAGCCACACGTCCGCGCACTGGTCCTTCTTCATCTCATACACCTGTGTCGATGCGGCAGAGAACGAACACATAACGTAAGAACACCGAGAAAAAAACATAAGGTCACGGCAATATAAAAAAAACTCAGATGGGTACAAGTCACAGTCCTCTAGTGTTCACCATTACTTGATTGTTCAGATCAGTCGACAGTGGAAACAGAACTGGATTCAATTCAAAGTACTCAGCGGTATGGGCGGCATTATGAGATAATATCAGATCGTCTACACTGCAAGTGGGTGGAGCTTCCATTGGGTTCTCATCTACACCCGATATAGAGCAATCGGCCTCCCCGTCCTCACCTTGAGAGCCAATAACAAACCCTAAACGCTTACAAAGAGTTTGTGTAGCTGCCACTGCACACGAAACCACACACGTTTTACATCTACGCGCAGCACTCGAACGAACCACCCGCCAAATGATCAATCTACCCAACCCGATCCGCTGAGCACATGGCCTTATCTCGACATACGTCAAACTACAGACAGCGCCTTCTTCTGAAAATTTCACATTCACCGAAACAGTCTGTGAATACAGGCCAAAGTTCACCCCTTCCATGATACGGCAGTGCAATCGATACAACATGCGAGCAAGGTCGTCTAAGTACATGCTATGGATATCACTCACATTCAAACAACCTCCTTGAAAAAAGGACCATGCTGGACTAAGTAAGACACTAGGCGGATATGTGATGAATGCGCTGCTGTGGTGATGCACAGTCAGAAATGAAGTTATATCATTCATCTTTAACCTCAACGACCCATCTGGTGTAGAACTAATGCCTGTACTGTATTTCTCGAATATGGTCATAACCAATAGAACAGATGGACCTTTAATCATCAAATTAACGTTCTCACCCAAAAAGATACATGCATTAAGTGCAACCACCAAAACAAGCACAGCATACTCTTCCCGCTGATCAACCATCCATCCAAAAGTCAGATCTGAGAGATTAACCGCATCGCCCTCCACAGACACAGATACATCAAACATATCACCATAAATGAAAGTGGCAGCACGCCTCGCAATTGTCATGTATAGCCGAGACAGATGAACACCGAATCCAACCAAGCCTGCATCCACACACGGTGAAAGGTCCAGTAAACGTCGTTTGAAAGATGCTTCATGTCTCACTGGACTGTCGAACAATATTCTTTGATCGCCTGAATACACAAGCCAGTCTGGGACAGGCGCTTCAAGCATAGACAACCGAATGAATCTATCAACCCTTAACAAAGAATCCACGATTGATTTCATAATGATACAGCACTTCACATTACGTGATATAGCCCACGACAACGAAAGAGCAAGCATCAACCCGAGAAGAGCCGCAGCAGCCCCAATCATTCACCGCCACCCGCCGCCCCGGAAGAAGAAGTCAGCCTCTGAATCTCAGCCACCCGCAGCGCGCACGAAGAGGAGCGCATGTGCTTATCAATTTCAGCCCTGCTGCCGTTGGTCACAAAATAGCCACACCCCATTCCGCAGACAATAATCCTCCTCGAAGATACGGCGTGCGCCTGCTGAACGTGTTCGGCCACCTGCGACAACGGAATGCGTTCGCCGCACCTGCACAGCACGCACAGCCCCTTTCCCGGAAGCAGGGAGAATGCAGCCGTCAGGCGTGCGGTCCGCTGCTTCTTCCCATTCGTGCGAGCATCGGACACAGCGCTGGCATTATCGTCATCATCAATCAGCGAAGGAGGAGGCGCCATCTCCGCTGCAGATGCCGCAGGCCCATCCACCGCAGAGACGAAGGGGCCCTGATCCACCCGCATCCCGTCCATCTCGCGCCGGAGCGCCTCGACCTGCGCCTTCTGCTCCTTTAATGCAGAGCCCATTCTGCCGTCTCTGAAGCGCAACACATCCGTGCGCACGGCCTCGAGCCGCGCCCGCTCCTGCGCCAGCATATCCCTGGCCCCATTCGTCAGCGCCCGCTCCTCCATGAGCGACGCGATCTCGGTCTGCGCCTCCTCGAGCTGGAAGGTGATGGCCTGCTCCTGGAGACAAAGACCGGAGAGGACAGACCTCATCTGCGCGCACTCCCGGCGCGCACCCGCGACCTCCGAGCGAACGCGCCCCAGCTCCGTCATCGCGTCGGCGATCTCCTGCGAGACAGCGCGAAGCTCGACGCGATCGGCCTCGCCGCTCGTCATACGGGTGGATTGCTCAAAACGGCAGATGCGGTCGTTGAGGGCCTTGATCTCGAGGTCCTTCTCAACACGCACGACCGCGGCGGACCTGACGCTGTGCTGAATAAATCCATTCACCCGCTCGTTGCGCTCGCGTGCGTACGCCGCAGTGACCGCGCCGCGCAATCCACCACGAAGCCGCCGCGCGTAGGCGACGCAGGAAGGGTCGGAGCAAGTGCCCACCGGGTGGTATCGCTGGAGCGAAGCGCCGGGGACGTCCTCAACGCAACTGTCCAACCGCTCCCTGCCAAGAATCCGATCAAACACATCCTCACACTCCCGCAGACGCTCGTCGTCGTCGAAAAGCGCCGGCCTCGACTGCAAGCGGACGCATTCCAATTCCAGAGCCGTGATGCGCACGCGCTGGGTCTCAAGCTCCACTTGCATATCAGAAGTGGGCGACCCGGCAGCGGAAACCCCCCTGCCGATCCCGCCAACCCCGGCCATCGATGCATCAACGGCCTCGGCGCGCAGCTCGCGATTGAATGCCATAAGCTTTTCGTTCTCGTCCACAACGCCGCCCAACTTCAGTGTCAGCGCACGCATCTCGGACACTACGGCGTCCGCGCGTCCGTTGACAGCAAGCATAGTCTCCAGCGTCACAGCGCACTCCGTCTCCAACCCGAGCCGCACAATCGTCTGCGCTACACGAAGACTCTCATTCTCCACCCTCATCCGATGCTGCGCGTCCAGAGAAGCCACCACCAATCCCTTCAATCGAGCATACCGCCGCTCGGCCGCCTCGAGCCGGAGACGATAACAATCCTGCACAGCAGACGACCGTGGCATCGAGGACGGCGGATGGGAGAACGACGATGACTCCGCCCTGCCCGTAATGTGAGGAAGCATGTCCACCAGAAGCGACAGGCCATCGGTCGAGATTCCATGCAGGCACGCAAACTCAGCGTTGATGGAGTTGGCAGAGGATTTCATGGGCTGTGCGGCTGTATTGGCGGGGGCGGTTGTTTTACGTTGACTGTTCCTGAAATCCTTTCACGCCGTCACGTGTCGATTTTTTTTTTGGCCCTATAACGGGCTGGCACTTTATTATCCAAACCGAAGAAAGGAGTAACCAGCAAGCAATGCAGGCACGCACAGAACCGAACCGTGTGGTGAAGGAGCTATCGCCAGAGGTGATGGACGCTTTTAAGGATGCCCGACTTCTGGCCCTGGATGTTGAGGGCGTGGACCTGAGCCGCGAGGGTGCGTGCCTGTTCTCGCTGAATTTGATTTTGTGTGCCAGGCCTGAGACTGGTTGTGCAGGCCAATGCTCGTTGGTTCAGCTGGCGGTCCTGGTCGATGGCGAGGAAGCCCAGTGCTTCCTGTTTGATGTCCTGAACAAATCCAAGGACGACCCGATGATTGTCTTTCTTCGCGGGATCCTGGAGTCGGATTCGGTCCTGAAGATCATCCACGACTGCCGGATGGACGCCGACGCGCTCCACCACCTCCTGGACATCAAGCTGGCGAATGTGCACGACACCTCCGCGTGGCACTACAAGCTGACCGGCAACCAGGACGTGAACCTCAACGACATGCTCCAATCCAACGGCCTGAAGCCCAATGTCGTGCGGGACGGCGATGTCTACCGGACGAATCACGCGTTCTGGGCGACACGCCCGCTCACGGAGATGATGATAACGTGGGCGACCGGCGACGTGAGCCTCATGTTCAAGGTGCACGCTCTTCAGGTCGACAAGGCCACCCCCGCAGTGGCCAGGGGGGCGATCGCACTCTCCGCCGAGCATCTGGATATGGCGCGATCCGCCGAGCTTGGGTGGTTCAAGGTCAAGGTCAACATCGGGAGATTCATCGGATCCAGGGGCTGCAACCTGCGCGAACTCCAGCGGTCCACGAACACCTTGATCTACCCGCGCGGGCCTCGCGGCGATACCCAGTTCATTGTGTTTTACAAGGACGAGGCCTCGTTCAAGAAGGTCAAGGCTCGCGCTGGTGATGCCTAGGCGTAGTCTTGGCCGACACGTCTCCGCACATTATCCCGATTTTCGGATTTATTATTAAATCAGATGCAGAGTACCCGCCCGCCTTGATATGCTCGTAACGGTTTAGAACGGTCATGAACCAAAATCATAAGCGACGGCCCCTTTATTCAGCCGGATTCACACTTGACAAGTTTTGTCACACAAGCATCATGATCAATTTTACTTCATTCGCAGCATTCACCTGGAAACAGTGGCAGAAAGTTGTCTTCTTTGTTGTTGCGTGTGCTGTGATTGTGTTTGTTTTCTTTGGATCACATCCATCAAAACAATTACATCCATATATACAACCAATCAGAGCAGACAAAGGACCCCCCTTTCGTGGACGGCGTTGCTCATCATCAGAAATCTCTTGGCTGGTATCGCAGGCACCCATTGCGAATTCAAACTGTCCATTGCAGACCTCGTGGATGCAAACTTTCTTGGAGGTTTCGTATTCCAACAAGGACGCTGTTCTCATATCAATCGGATGTAATCGCGGCGATGATCTGCTGAATATGATGCGCGTATGGTCAAGAAACGCGTCATACGCTTACAAAGCAGTGGAGACAGAGTACAACACAATCTTCCAGAGTAGACGTGCGTGTCCTTTTCCTGCAGACATTGACCCCCCTGTCAGTAACCCTAGACCTACACAGGCATTCTGTGTTGAAGCAATGAGTTCTACCTCAAAAGCTGTTTACGACATTTTTCAACAGCAACACTGGGACAGCACTATCCACGTGATACACGCTGCAGTCTCATCAGCGCGTGGTGAAGCGTGGTTTCCTAATTCGTTCATTGGACAAGAGACAATGGGACTGAATGAAGAAGGGGAAATGGGGCATGGACTTGTGCCAGTTATCACTGTTGATGAACTTGTCAAGGAGTACAACCTCTCCAGGGTGGACGTACTCTCCATAGATACAGAGGGCAATGATGCAAAGGTCTTACTCGGCGCTGTTCACACTCTCCCATTAGTACGCTTTCTGGAGTTCGAATACCATCACATTGGGCACTGGGGACAATCAGACCTGCAGCTCATCATCGAACTACTGGATCAGCATGGATTTGACTGCTACTGGCAAGGGAACAAGGGGCAGCTCTGGCGGCTCACTGGTTGCTGGGATGGGGCATTTTATTCAAATCGCGATTGGAGCAATATAGCGTGTGTCAAACGCAAGGAGCGTGGACTTCATGCTGTGATGGAAGCCATTTCTAGGCGTAATCGTGGAAAATGAATCCATCACATTGTGGGAGAAACCAATTAAAAATAACATGAACCAAAATCATGAGCGACATCCCCTTTATTCAGCCTGATTCATACCCTCGCCACCAATAATCACATCATCACCAATGCGAACAGTAATGGTGCTCCTGATTATTTCGAGCATCGGTGCTATAATAACGATGATATTCATCCCCGCGATAATCGAAACAAACCACAGACAGCACTACTACAAGCAGCTACTCAGGAACACCCCCTTCGCAGGGCGCAACAGACAGGAATACTACAACGACTGGGAATCCAAGCGCATTGCAGGACACCCACCATCCAGTGCAGCAGCATTCAATAAAAACCAATAATCGCGCGCAGCACTGGCAGTGAAAATCACTTTTCCGCAACCGCCGAATGCGTCCGCCTCAATCCCGCCAGCTCGCGCGTAGCACAAGCGAGTTCATCGCGCAAGCCCTCCGCCCGTCGCTTCCACTCCGCATTCGAGTGGTCCATCTTGTGCTGCATAGACGAAATAGCGTTCTCAGCGAAATCCTGAGCGCGCTTGACCCCATCGTCCATCTCAAACCTCACAATCTCGTGTGCCCTTTCCCGCAGCGCCGCAACCTCCGTTTCGCCTTTCTCGCACCTCGCCGCGAGCTCACGATGGCTAGCACTAAGAGCCCGCAGCTCGGCCGACGCCTTCTCCAGCTCTGCACGCCGAAGCTCGCGGTCGTGCTCCCACGCCCCGGACTCACGCCGCATCATCGAGACCTCGCCCTCCAGCTCAGACAGCTTCATTGCCGACTGTCTGCCAATGGTCTCCGCCCGAGCCAACGCATCAGTCGCCTTCGTCTCCGCCGCCCCCAAACGCAGAAGCAGCTCACGCACGCGACGTCTCTCCGCGCAGAGGTCCACAACCAGCACGGTCTCACGCTGCGTCGGGTCGCCCCGACTCGAGCGAAGCTCCTTCTCAGTCGAAGCGGCCAGGGCGAGCTGGGCCTCGAGATTCGAAATGGAAGATGTCAATTTGGCAATAACAGCATCGCTCTGCTCGGACCTGAGCGTGAGGTCGGCCAACTCCCTCTCCGTCGCACGAAGCTGTAGGGAGTCGTCCATCTCCCGCTGCACCAGCAAAAAGCGCACCTCCTCGTCCCTTGATGCCAGGGCGCGCCGAAGCTCACAATCCTTATCAGCCAACGCAAGCCCGTGCTGAGCATCCATCTCTGCCAGCTCCAACCCATGTGCAGCCACCCGTTCAGACAGCAAACGGTCCTTCTCCTCCAGCTGGTTCAGAAAATGCGCCTCTTCCTTGGCCTCCCGCATCGAAGCCGCTGCGTTTCTTACCCGCTTGGACCTGCCTGAACCGACGGGCAGCTCGTCGCAGCCTCCTCCGCCAGCAACCTCTTGAACCACCACCACGGCCACGCCGATGAAAAAGAACCTGGATTTTCCAGGCCTGACCCACATCGCCACGCCAACCCCCCCATCAACCAAGCCTCTCTCCAGCATACTGAACCAGCGCTCGTCGGCCGCACTCTTGTTCGCATAGTCATATCCTGTGATCTTCACATCCTCCACCACCCCGCACCCCGCCAGCGAATCAATGCTCCGCTTGAGAGCGGTGATCCGGACCTTGCGATCCAAGTGAAGCAGCGCATGCCGCACACCGTCGTCGACGATCGAATAATACTCATCGATCTCGAGCTCCCTACACCGATCACGAAGCAGCCCACAGATCTCCGGGCACGACGAAGCGCACGACAGCATCCATGTCTTGCGCTGAGAGGGACGAGAGTTGGAAGCCATGGTGCGTCGCAGGAATGCGAAGAGACACATGAATATTTGTAGGCGGGAACAGGAAAAAAAAATTATGAAATCAAACATTGTATGGCCTCATTTTACTGCCATGCCACGTGTGTCAAATTGAAATGGACGACATTCTCCAAATCATCATCACCCAGCACCTCCTCTCCAACCCCACCGATCCAACCTCCCTCCTCACCTTTGTCCGCCTCCAAGCCACGCACCGCCCCACATGGCTGCGCTACAAGAACGATCGCGCGCTGTGGCAGCGGCTGGAGTCCACGCTCCCCAAGTGGTCGCTGCCCGAGCACCTCGGGCTCCGTCGCCGTGTTATCTTTTCATATCGCTTTTACTGGTTTTGCAAGTGGTGCAGCGCCGCCAAAAACATATGGCCAAATCATTTTACTGCCAATAAAACAGCACAGCAATAACCGCTCACGCAGGATGCGCCAAGGAGATTAACACAGCACTCAGAGCTGTGCAGCCACGCCAGCAGCAGCGCCCTGCTTAACACGCGCCGTGACATAGTAGCGCTTCAAAGGGCAGCCATCCGGCTCGCACACGCACTTGGCGATGCAGAACCCCTTTCCAGCAGACTTGAGCGCACTGCGGCGCGTCGAGAAGTACGCGCTCTTGTCGCGGTTGTAGGTGACGCGGAGCTCGTCGTTGGCGCTGACGTCGCGCTCGGTCATGACAATCACCACGGGGTACGTGTACAGCACCTCAGCGGCCTCCTCAAGCAGCGAGTCTGGCACGACCCCCCCGGGCTTCGCAAGCAGGCGCTGCACCTTCCAGCGCGCATCGAGATTCTTCATGACGTGCACATCCTGCAACACAAACTGCGAGTTGAACTTCTGGCACGAATGGTTGAACATGGCACCGCAGCCCTCTCGCTGACGATGGATGTACCCGCTGAGAACAGCGGGGACCTCGGTGCCGTCAGGAAATTTAATCGATGGAAGCCCGATGGAGTAGCCATCATCCTTGAACTTGCGTGCGTTCTCCACCACGCCAGTGTAATACCCCACGTGCGTATACACCGGGACATCCTTACCACAGAACATCCCATCACCAGTGTGCGATGCCTTGACAAGGACTCCAAACTCGCGGACACTCTTCACGCACTGATACCGCACCTGCTCTGCAGCCGAATTGATCGCTGCAAAGAAGACCGCCAGGAACACCCGCTGAGCCTCCGTCCACGTGTCACCCACTGTGAATGTGTCCATGTCGGGCGGGAGAGGCGGGCTCTCCGACCTGGATCGTTTCTTCTGGCTTCCACTGCGTTTGCGAGGCATCTCAGCGTGTAAAGACGGCGCAAAGCCTTCTTATATACGGAGACGATTACGTTGATAGGATACAGCCATACGATGTAGCAGCCGCTTAAAAAAAAACGAACGGAGACAACTTATCCCTTACTCGCCCGCATCCACAGCACCAGACACACATCAACGATGGAACTCGATACCAGCGCCCCATGCACATCACCCCCTGTCATTGATGCGCCGAGCAATCACGGCAAAAAATGGACACACGAAGAGGACGAACACATTGTGAAATCTCCGTGCCTCTCCGACACCTGCATCGCGCAGTTTCTCTCGCGGAGCGAGCACGCAGTAAAGAGCCGTCGCGCAGTGATGGCAGCCAAACTGCACTCGAAGCACAACGGCGAGCTCTCGATCCAACAATGCGCGCAGCAGATGGGAGCCGACGCCGCGCGCACTGCCACCGCGATAAAGATACATGGAGCGTCTGGGACAAAGAAAAACGAACCCTCGATCCAACCCAAGGGCAAAAAGGCACCCAAAACGGTCGCCTTCTCACTCAGAACATCGCAGGCCAGATCAGACAGCGCAATGTTCAATCACAACTTCGCCGCCACGGCGGCGGCTCCGACCACCACCACCGCGCCGGTGGCGCCCGTCAACGCATCCATTCGCGCGATCTGCGACTACATTAAGAGTAACAACGGAAGGATGGGTGACATATGGACGCAGGACACCCTGGTCCCGACGCTCGTGCAGTACCACACTGGATTCCAGGCATACTCGGCGTACATGACGAGGGTGCCCTCCAGCGACGACATCATACTACAGCGAGCATGCTCGTGAGCGGCGCCACTACTTCCTCGCATTCCTGCACACCATGCGATGCACACCCCAATCGGCCTTCTGGCAGTCGACGTCGCAATAGTACACCTGGGCACACGGGCAGCGCATCATCCTGCCAGCCCCCAGCATGAGCGAAAGGCAGCGCGCACACATGCGCTGTCCGCGGTCGCAGGTGCGGGGATTGAAGAGCGTCCGGATGGGAGGCGGGACGGGGAGCGTGTAGTAGGTGACGAACATGTCGAGAAGCATGCAGCGCATGAAGCTGCGCAGATCGACGGGGGTTATCATAGCACCGAGGCCAAAGTCCCACCAAATCTTGCCGAACACCAGCCCGAAATCGTCGAAATGCGTGTGCATCACACGACGCAATAAAGCGCATGCATCGATAGGGGTCTCCGAGCGCCTGCATGCATCGAACCCACTCTGCACAACAGGGGCGAGCGTCGCGTGTAACTCGCACCACACGAGATAAGATATCAGGTTCCATCCGCTGGCTCTGGTGTAAGGCTGGAGAGTGTCCGACTCCTTGAGGTCCCGGCGAAAAACGAAGAGTGTCAGGTTGACCTTGATATGCTGAACCATCGGTGAAGCGTCGGTCGGGAGAGCAGGAGAAACAGCCACTGCGTCTTCAAGAACAGGACCAGGCTCATCGACAACGAAATCGGAGAGGATGAGCGGATCAACAAAGGATCTGTACACGGCGCGTCTGCTTGAAGTGAGACGCATGCCTTGCTTCGTGATCTGAATGAAAGGCTCCTGCAGATGCATCTCGAACGGCTTTCTGGGAAACAATAAACCACCCAATACAGTATCGTCCGACTTGATCCAATGACGGACAAGGACCTCTTGCAACGGCACATGCTCAATAATCAAATCAACAGGAAGGGACACGCCGACCACCTCGCGCGACCAAAGAGGATAAAGCGACATGACAACATTCGCTGTTGCCCGAGACTGGAAGACACTGCACGGAACACCGCTCGCATCCGCCAGCGTTTGAGCGAGCAATGGATCTGGCGTAACAATAGGAGCACCGCTCGCAGCATTTCCGCAGGCCGGGGCGGTTTCCACGACAGTTCTCGGCATCGATTGGAGCGATTGGGGGATTGCGAAAAGCTATTTATCAGGAACTCGCGCGCCTCTTCGGGTAAAAAGAAAAAATACAAGGAAACAGGCCCGCAGCAGCCATATTTAAAAATCACTCAATCAAAATAAAACCATATATAATTAAAACATCACGGCTCTTCATCCAGCACACACTGATGTCCGGCGCAGGATCCTCTCAAGCAATCATCATCCATGATGCCAACAGTCCTCCCATGGTCAAACATGCCGAACAATTCCATCAACTTGATCGCGAGTTCAATTCAAAAGATTGGGCAGTAACAGCCATTGAAATGAACGGAACAGAAAAAATTGACACCCACACGACACGACCCAAAATGCAAGACCAGATACTGCGCCAAGGGATAGACGAGGTCATTGTCGGGCCCTCTCCGCCGATTAACTCAACCGCCAGATATATCAAAACCCCAACCGTGCTGGGCGATGACGTAAATGCTTGCTGGTTGCGCACGATGAGAAACGGTGCCTTGGCGATAGAATGCCAGTCCAGGAACCGAGTCGCGCTGCTCGTTGGGAGGAGTCCGCTGACTATGAACAGACTATCCATCGCCGGCCCAAGATCGAGATCGCATGCATTGCAGTTTATGGCCATGAACGAGAGGCGGGCGTTGGCGCCAGGGGACATAATTCTCCTCTTCGGGCCACTCGAGACCCACCCCACGCTTCGGCAGAAGCCGGCGGACGGAACGCCTCCCAAGCGCACGGAACTCATCATGGCCATATCCGTGTACCATGCCAAAGAAGTGATATCCTTCTCATACCGTCTGTCCTGGCAGAAAATCATGGCCATGATGCACAACGAGCTGCTGGATCTGTGGTACAGCATCAGCAAGGTGGATGCCACACACGCATTCATGATGTCGTTGGACTACTCTCAGATACCCGTTTCCATTCCCAGTACCACGCCCGTCTCGCGTGGTGCAAACTATCTCAACAGTATTTTATCCGTCTTCGATGCCGCACCCGCTCCGGCATCTGCCGCGGCTGATCAGCAAGTCGCGAGCAATGCCCAACCGCTGGGCACCATCAGCGGGCTTGGAACGAGCCTTACTGCGGACGTGCAGGCAGCTGCTGCAGCCACACCCCAGGCGACGGCCGTCGTCACTGCTGCATCGATTGCCAGCACGCCGTCGTCGAGCTTCACGTTCGCAGCACCCTCGCCCGGCTTCCCGTTCGGCGGATCTCCTTTTCCAAGTTCTGCCGCGTGCGCCGTGCAGACGACCGGATTCAAATTCGGCGGCCCAGCCCCTCCAAGGGCTGCCGTCAACACCACGGAGCATATCGGCTTTGCTTCCATCGCTGCCCGCATCTCCACGGCAAACAGTGGAGGGGGTGGTGGTGGTGGTGGTGGTGGTAGAAGCAGTGAGAAGGCTGCCAAGAAACCGAAAACAGCTCCCC
>Ga0194042_1000095_pt1 | contig 25575 bp, 22 predicted proteins | sample JunL4412m_MetaG_FD_148974 | JGI IMG/M metagenome (GOLD analysis project Ga0194042, IMG submission 148974) | Anoxic zone freshwater microbial communities from boreal shield lake in IISD Experimental Lakes Area, Ontario, Canada - Jun2016-L442-12m | ecosystem: Environmental > Aquatic > Freshwater >...
GAATTTCAATGAGTACTTATCCCGAAGGGATAGCAGCCATTAGCCGGTGGTTGAGGCCCGAGGCCGATACCACCGGAATCGTAACGAAAACGCCCCAATCCCGGAGGGATGACAGCACGTTTTACTCTCGCCGCTGTCATCCCTTCGGGATGCGGGTTCATCTGGAATTCGCATCCGGTGGTATCGCGCTTTGCGCTCAACCACCGGCTAATGGCTTTGACCCCTTCGGGGTGAAAAGCACTTCTTACGTTGTAGTGTTAGCGTCTTTGCGTTTAACACAAAATCTGGTGTGTACGATGGCATGCACTTTATCGCCTGCTGTGACTGAATTCGTGACTTCAATTCGGTACTGGAGGTGTATAGAGACAACGAGGCATCTCGCATGGAGCGCGGTTCCCGAGTGTTTTAGCGATACATAAAGAGGTGCGCTGTGAACAGTCATTGGCCCATTTTAGTTGCGCTTATTCTGATCGTGTCCGCAGGCGTGTACGGTTTTGTGGTACAAACCGAGAACGAACAGCGCGGCAAAGCGCCGTTCGATATTCGTCAGCTTCCGACGAAATATGTTTCGGCACCTCCGGCGGCAACCACGAACACGGTTTACCAAATCAAGACTTTTGCTCAAGAACAAGCAGCTCCCGTCGCGACACTGAATCGATTGATTCCTGGGGCAAAAACGGCGGTTGTTCCCGGTGCGCCCGGAGTCGGAATTGTGGCTGTGGATCGCGACGCGATTTTTACATCGCTGCGGGCGACGGTTGAGCAGCGATACGGAGTGCCGGCTTCGCAGACTGCGACTGGATTTTCGCTGGCTGTTCCCGGAGTGCGAATGGACGTTGACGGCGTAGCGTGGTCCATCGCGTTGTATAACGACAATAAGCCCCAGCCGACTGTTCAGTCCGATGGATTTGTCGCGATGATGAATCTGCTCGCGGCGACGCTTGAAATTGATATGAACACGACCGCAACGCCGCTCGGAGACGGCAAAGTGTCGCGACGTCCGTCGTCGAAGCTCGGACGGTTGTCCATGATGACGGATCCCAAAATGAATAACTCCGTGACGATCAAACCGCTCGTGAAGAAGCCCACCACGCCGATCGTGCCGGGTGCTCCAGGAATGAACGTGAATCCGAATATTACACGCAACGGCGCTGTGCTACCCACACCGCCCAATGTTCCCGGAGCCGGCGCGCCGACTCGTCCGCAGGTGGTTCAACCGGCCCGTCCGCTTCCGGCTCCTGTCGCGCCGGTCAAGCCGCCTGCGAACGATCAATTTTAATATGTGTACGTGTTCAAGACCAAGATCCGCGCTCGAAAACAAGCGGCAGTTGGCACTCGAATGAAACGAAGGTGGCCGCTTGCTTGCGCGCGCGGCTCTTGAGCTGGACTGATGTCTGATTATTTTTTTGACACTGAAAATGGATGATTCTGATGCAACGATTCTTGACGATATTTACGTGTCTTTTCGTGCTTAGTTTTTTCTCGTCGATGGTCGCTGCCGGTGATGTTGCAACCAAGCCGAATATTGTTGTGATTCTTGCTGATGACGTCGGCTATGGCGATCTCGGTTGCTATGGCGCGACGAAAGTTGTGACGCCCCATCTCGACAAGATGGCTGCGGAAGGGTTGCGATTCACGGATGGTCACACAACGTCTGCGACGTGTACGCCGTCGCGCTATTCGCTGCTGACCGGGGAATACGCGTTCCGCAAAAAAGGCACAGGCGTTCTTCCTGGCGATGCGGCGCTGATCATTGAACCCGGTCGCGTGACCGTGCCGTCGATGTTGAAGCAGGCTGGTTATACGACGGGGTGCGTTGGAAAATGGCATCTTGGGCTGGGGACGGGGACCATTGATTGGAATGCGGAGATCAAACCCGGGCCGCTTGAAATCGGATTTGATTATGCTTTCATTATGCCCGCTACGGGTGATCGCGTTCCGTGTGTCTACATCGAAAATCACCGTATTGTCGGCATCGATCCGGCGGATCCGATTCTTGTCGATTACAACAAACCGGTCGGAAATGGGCCGACGGGATTGAAGAATCCTGAACTGCTCAAGATGAAATTGAGTCACGGACACGATAACAGCATCGTCAATGGGATCAGTCGTATTGGTTTTATGAGCGGCGGAAAAGCAGCGCTTTGGACCGACGAAGATATGGCTGACACGCTGAACAAGAAGGCGTGTGCGTTCATTGAGAATAATAAAGACAAGCCGTTTTTTCTGTACTTCGCGACGCATGATATTCATGTGCCGCGTGCGCCTCATCAGCGATATGTTGGGACGAGCGGATGTGGGACGCGCGGGGACGTGATCCATCAGCTCGACAATACCGTGAAAGAAGTGGCCGCGACGTTGGAGCGCTTGAAGCTGGCGGAGAACACGCTGTTTATTTTCACGAGCGACAACGGGCCGGTGTTGGATGACGGCTATGCGGACGGAGCTGTTGCGAATTTGAATGGTCACAAACCCGCTGGGCCGTTCAAGGGCGGGAAGTACACGATTTATGAAGGCGGCACACGCGTTCCGTTTATTGCGCGCTGGCCCGGGAAAATCAAGCCGGGCATAACGGATGCGTTGGTGTGTCAGGTCGATTTCCTTGCGAGCTTCGCCGCGTTGACAGGCCAGACGATCCCGGCGAATGCGGGGCCTGACAGTTTCGATGTGATGAAGGCGTTTGTGGGCACAGCCGGGGAAAAAGGACGCGACACGTTGGTTGAACACACGCAGGCTGCGACCGGCTTGGCGCTGCGCAAAGGACCGTGGAAATTTATTCCGGGCAATGGTAAGAAGCCGGGAGCGGAACCGGGCGACAAAGTGCCTGCCAAAAACGGTGGGAAGGTCATGCAGCTTTATAATCTGGCGGACGATCCGGGCGAGGAAAAGAACCTCGCGGCTCAGAAGCCGGAGATTGTGAAAGAGATGTCGGATGCTTTGAATACGTACCGCGACGCGGGGCAGACGCGGACGGGGAAGTAAGTTTTGAGGGGTTGAATTTTTTGATTGAAAAGTGGGGTGGTGATTTCGTTTATAGATATGGGAGTAGTTGACGGGTAATTAGAACGCACAATGTGATTGTGTGGGAATGGGGTTGCGGGTGTTGTGGGCTTCGACGAAAAAATCGTTGAAAGAATTTAAAAATTCGCCGAACTCTTTGTGGCCGACCTCGTAATAGAGGGTGTAGTAAGGGATCAGATTTCACCGAACGGATCGACTTCGAGCGCCTTGAAAGACGCTTTCTCACGAGTGCGAGCGAATCGGCGGTGATGGAACATCCGGATTTTGAAGCCGGAAAATTGGAACACAGGAGGCATGTCATGAAAAGTCTCAAGAAGTCCGGATTTACGCTGTTGGAACTGCTGGTCGTGATCTCGATCATCGCGATTCTCGCCGTGTCGTTGACGCCAGCATTCTCCCGCGCCCGCGAAGCGGCTCGCCGAACGACCTGCGGCCAGGCCATGGGTCAGGTTCACAAAGCCATTACGATGTATGAAGTCGATTACGGCTCGTACCCGACGGTCGGCGCGAGTGGTACGCAGATTTACACCACGCTGCCCCAGGACGGCTTGAATCTTCTGTACCGCCAGTACATTGACGACGTGCGCGTCTTCTCCTGCCCGTCGAACAAGATGTCCCCGACCGAACTCGACACCGTCAAGACGGCGGGTTCTGGTAGCTTCACCGGCTCGTTGAAGTCGTCCTACGGTTACTCCCCGGGTCATGATTCGAAGAACTCCCGCGTGATCATTATGGCCGACAAATTGGGTTCGGGCAAGAATTCGGACAACCATGGCAAGAACGCCGGACAGAACGAACTGAGCGCAGGTGGTTCCGTGAGCTTCATCCCAGCCGCTCCGAACAATGCCTCCCCGGTGAATGACTTGGGCAAAGACGACAGCAACAACAAGATCGAAGACCCGAACATCTATGTTTACGGCGATCTCGGCACGTACCCGGAATGGGACAGCGGTTGCCTCTAAGACCTGCTGACGTGAATCGGAATGCAATCGAAGAGCCCCTCGAAAATGAGGGGCTTTTTTGTTCCTCGAGTTTCGAACTTGAACGCAACCATTTGCACGGGAGGGGATCATGAGCAGACGACAATTCGAAGGATTGACGCTGTTGGAAGTGCTCGCGATTATTGTGTTCATGGCGATATTGGCGGTTATATTTATTCCAACGCGACGCGGAAATAGAGAGAATTCGCGACGGACTACGTGCGGTCAGGCTATGGGCCAGATACATAAAGCCATTACGATTTATGAGGTGGATTACGCGTTGTATCCGACAATAGGTGCAGAGAAATTGGCTTACACGGAGAGACCGCAAGACGCGTTGAATCTGCTCTACCGGCAGTATATTGATGACGTGCGCGTCTACTTCTGTCCGTCGAACAAGATGTCCCCGACCGAACTCGACACCGTCATGACCGCGGGTTCCGGAAATTTCAAGGGCAGCTTGAAATCGTCGTATGGCTACTCGCCGGGAAAGGATTCGAAGAATTCTCGTGTGATCATTCTTGCGGACAAAAAAGGCAAGGGACTCAATTCGGACAATCACGGATTGAACGCTGGACAGAACGTGCTAACAGCAGGTGGTTCGGTGAATTTCGTCCCGGCTGCCCCAAACAATGGTGCCCCGACGAATGATTTGTATCATGGCGAGCTTCAAGGCGTTTTAGTTGACCCCAACATTTACGTGTACGGCGATCTTGCTGCGTATCCGGAATGGGACAGTGGGTGTCAGTAGGCGGCGCTGAAATTCTATTGACCGATGACGTGTTGAGATGTTTAGACTCTTATCATGGAACCAACATCGAGCACCACTGCGGCATCATCGACGATCCTTCAAGCGAGTTGCGTGGTGCTGCTCGCGGTGCTCTTTGGGATACTCAGTTCACTCCCCAATCCACCACCCCGAATTGCGCTATCGTCTCATTCGATGAACCCGCGCTCATCGGCGCATTTCACGTTAACCAAAGGCATCGACCTTGATGAACGATTCGCCAACGCGCCCACGAATTGGCGCGTCGCTGGGGCCGGAGTGATGGAGGTCACCAACCGCTGGCAATGCGATCCGAGGTGGACGTTCTGTTCGCTTCAAAATGATTTGGATAAGCCCTACAAAGGCAAAGCGGCTGTGATCTGGAACAAATATAAATTCCCCGGCGACGTGTCGGTGGATTTCTTTTTCAGCACCAAAATGGATAATCGGCGCGGCAATCCGTACGGCTACGGACGCGACATGAATATCACGATTGGATCAGACGGCAGTGACTTGAGGAAAGGGATTACCTTCAGTTTCGGCGGGCAGAATAACACGCTCAGCAGCATCTCGCGCGATGGCAACATCCTGGATCAGCTACCGGTGCGAATCCCAACGACAATGGATTATTCGCGACACTGGTTTCACGTTCAAGTCGAGCGATTGAGCGGCACGCTGCGATTTAAAGTCGACCACTTTTTTCAAAACGAGAAATACAGACGAGGCGAATGGATCGTGAGCGATCCCAGACCGCTGACAGGCGATCGCATTGCGCTCTGGACCTACGACAACGCGGTGATGCTCAGCCGCGTTCGCATCTCAGGCGAATCCACCGGCACCGAAGTGCCGGGCCTCGCTGATACGCGCGTAACGACCGTTTACGATCGCGAGTGAATGGCCGCTTACTGGCGTGCGCGGCTCTTGTCTTGGCTCAGGGTTTAGGCGTGTCGAGAGCTCGGATTTTCCAAAGAGGTGACGGGGTGTGTTGGGATTGGAGGAAGGCGCTGAGTTTGGCGACGACTTCGGGATTTTGTTCCGCGACGTTGGTGGTTTCGGTGGGGTCTTTTTCGAGGTCGTAGAGTTCCAGCGCTCCGGGTTTGGCGATGTTGGCTTTCGGTGCGGCGTTGAGGTTCGTGCGGATGGCTTTCCAGTTGCCGTCCCGGACGCATTGCTGGCCGCCGTAGCCGGGAGATTCTCGGTAGAGGGCGGGGCGGTATCCCACCTGCTCGCGAAGCGAAAACGGTGGATGGGAACTTTCTAGTGTGCTATGCTGGAGCGTGAAAACTGCGGAGCGCGTGCTGCCGGATAAGAAGGGCGTAAATGGAAACCGTCTACGTTGAAACGTCTATTATCAGGCTTGGCCGAGCAATGATCCGGCAACTGCGGTGCTTCAAGATCAAGCCAAACGCTGGCTTGCCATTGAGGCCCCGAAGTATCATCTCGTCACATCGCAATTTGTCATCGACGAAGCATCGCTTGGTCACCCGGATGCCGCAGAGCGCCGCTTGAAACTGCTTTCCAATATTCCTATTCTTATCCCCGACGAGAAGGTCGAAGAGATTGCGGAGCAGATCATTTTGCGTTCCTTGATGCCCGAAAAAGCCAGGCTGGACGCGTTGCATGTGGCGTCCGCGGCAAGCGCAGGCGTGGAGTATTTATTGACCCAAAATTGAAGGCATATCGCCAATGCCCATATCCTCCCACGCGTCTATCAATTGCTGGCCGATCTCGGGCTGCCGAGATTGCTGATTTGCACACCTTCCGAATTCCTTGGAGACTTCACCGATGATGCGTAATTCCATTCTCGAAGAAATCTATTCTGCCCGTGAAAAGCTGTTCGCGGATTATAAAGACGATATTCACGCGTATGTTCTCGAAGCCCGGAAACGCGCACTCTCGTCGGGGCGTCCGATTGCTGCACCCAAAACGCGTTCGAAGGAAAACGTCGCCGCCGTGGAACAAAACGTGCTCGGTAAATAGGGTGATTGATGCGACAGTTGTGCTCGGTGGTGTCCCGAAATAACCGAAAAAAAGGATTGTTCACATGCGAATTCAACGGACTTTGATCATGGCATGCCTGCTACTGACAATAGGGTTTGTCCATGCAGCGACGGGGACGATTGATTCTATTGGAAAATATGCTTATTCGGAAACCGCGACGTGGATCAACTTCGCTCCGACCGATGGCGGCGTGACCGTCACGCGCACCGGCCTGAGCGGCTTTGCCTGGTGCAAAGGGGCAGGCTGGATCAAGCTCGGCTCCGACGCCGGTGGCCCGTACGCCAACACCAGCGCGACCGATTGGGGCGTGAATGTGACCTACAGCACGCCCGTCCCCGGCGGCGGGCCAATTCTCGGTCCATGTCTCGCTGCGGAGAAGGCCCTCGGCGGCGTGGAGCGTGGCCAGTGGAGCGATCAGCAGGGCAATAGTGGAGGGTGAGGATGGGTTTCATGTCTGGTTGAGTTCGTGATGACATGGTGGGAATGCCTCGTTTCAATTCAGGTGCTCGGCCAAAAACGTAAATAGCGCGGGCAGACTCGCGAGAACGGTTGGAAAATCATGCGCGCCATCCACCTCTTGAAAGGTGTGGGCGATGCGGGCGGCTTCGAGTTTGGCGTGAAAATGATGGTTCATCTGCGCGTCGAAGCCTGACTTTGCCGAGATGAAGAGCAGCGACTTGCCGCGCAGACGCTCGACTTGAGTCATTGCGTTGAACTGCGGCCATGCACTCTCGTCCGTCCCGAAGAGCGGGGAAACGGAATAGTTCTGCTCTTTGGGTAGTTTCGAGTTGGGGAAATCGAGCAGTGCGATGGTGGTGGCAACGGCTCCGACCTCGTCGGGAAAGGTCTGTGCAAAGCGCACCGCACCGTAGCCGCCCATGCTCCAACCGCAGACGCCAGTGTGCGCCGGCTTTGATGAAACCGGGAGCGTGCGACGAGCGTGATCGAGAAGTTCTCGGAGCATGGATTGATAGCGCGATTTCGGCTCTGCCGGACTGTCGAGATACCAGCCACGTCCGCCATCCGCGAAAACAATGGCGACCTTCTGCTTAAGCACGAGAGCGCGGCCGGTGGCATCCTCAGCGACGGTTCGGTGATTGCGTCCATCGCCGTGCAAAAGCAGCACCAGCGGCCAGCCTCCAGCGGGCGGTGTGCCCTCCGGGACGAAGGCGGAGTAGTTCACCTCGCGACCGAGTGCCTTACACGGGAAAGTGTGCGCGGAGATTGCATCGTGCGGATCTCTTCCTACGGATTCGGTATTTCCACGAATCGTCACATTCTCGCAGCCAGCCGAAGGTGGGATGTCGCGCACGGGGCCGCTGAAGATGTTGTCGGTGACGAGGATGGTGTCGCCGCCGGAGGCGAAGGTGATGGCGTGCTCGGCATTCGGACCGCTGGTGAAAATGTTGCCGCGCACGGTGACGTTGCCGTAGCGGCCGCCGGGCTCATGCGTGGTGAAATACAGTTCGGCGTAGCGCTCGTAATCGCCGGTGAGGAAGCTGCGGCGTCCCCGTCGCGGGTCGCGCTCGCACTTGGTCGTGTTGTTCACGAAAACATTGTCAGCCAAGATGAAATTGCGTGGCTGGTTGATCCACGAGCCGCGTCCGCCATTGCGGAACGTGTTACCGGTGATGGTCACATTCTCCGACGACTTTTCCACGCTGATGACGCGCGAGCCGTTGCTGCCGTCCACCGTGTTGCCGGTGATGGTCGCGTCCTTGCAGAACTCGGCGAGGAAGAACGCGCCCATGCGCGAGCCGGTGATGTGATTGTTGGCGAAGACGACGCCGCGCGATTTCTGAATGTGCATCGTGTCGCCGAGCGCGCTGAGTCGGCAGCCGCGTACAATGACCTTCTCGCAGCCGACGAGGTCAAGCGCGCCTTTGCCCGGCCCGCTTCCCGCCGGAGCGTAAAGCGCGAGCGTCGCGTGGAACAGCGAACCGACGAGCTTCGCATTCGGTCCCGCCGTACTCGCGAAACGAATCGGTGCGCCTCTAGGCGCGTCGGCGATGCGGATGAATTGCGGCGTGCTCTCGACGACGAAGTATTGCTTCCCACGCACGAGATTCGCCGGCAGAACGTCGCCGAAAAAGCAGATGGAATCCGTGCCCCGATTCGCATCCGCTCCCTCGCGCGGCTTTGAAACCGGCAGCGGCTTGGCATTATCGAAGAACACGCGATCATCGCCCGCCGCTATCTGCAGTGGACCGTGCACGAGATCATTTCGGAAATACTTCGCTGCCATCGCCCGCTCGACCTCGTTGTAGTCCTCGGGCCAGACGGTGATTTGCCACAAATAACCATAATCCCACATGAACTTACCGCTGCGCTCAAGCGTGCAATTCTCGACGGTAACATTGCGGGCGTACGTCTCGACTTCGCGTTCGCTGCCCTTCTTCTCCGCACCCAGCACCGTGATGGCCGCGCCCGCGAGACCGTCCGACGTGATGTCGCGAAACGTCAGATTCTCCGTGACACCGCCGGGTGTCGTCGTGAGAAGAATCGCACGCGTATTGACGTTGGGCTCCCAGGAATTCTCGGTCTTTGAGTTATCGAAAACATGTCCGCTGAAATGCCCGCCGAACCAGCGAAAGTCGCAGACATTCTCTCCAGCGAACAACACCACCCGCGCCTTGTCACCGAGCGTTTTCGGCAGATGAAACCGTGCGCCATAAGCGGTCACGGTTGTTTGCGAGAAAAACGGAATCGGTTTCGCGCCATCGAGTTTATAATCTCCGGGCGGAATTGTGACTGCGCCGCCATGCTCCGCGGCAGTGCCAAATATCGCGGCAATTTTCGCGGTGTCGTCGCTCAGCGCGGTAGTCGCCATGACGACGAAGATTGGGACGAAATGTGCGTTGGTCATCTTTTTGTCCCCAGAAATTAGGCGGCGAGCTTAAATACGTTGACGCACTTTCTCAATCACTGGCTTCACCTCGCTCCACGGCACGTCATGCGGAGCGGATTTGCTTTTCGCCGCCACTGCGGCTGTGGCTCCGGCGGCTTCGCCCATGGCGACGGCGTTGCCGGTGACGCGATAGCTGGCGTGTGCGATGAAGTCGCCGCTGATGCAGCGACCGGCCAACATGAGGCCGTCCACGTCGCGGGCGATGAGAGCTCGCAGCGGGATGTCGTAGGGTTTCATCTTCACGCCTGCGTTCCCATAAGCGGACTTTTTGTTGTCCTCGGCAGAAAGCGCATGGATGTCCACAGGGAAGGTGGCGCGAACCACGGCGTCGTCTTGCGTGGCTCCTTTGACGAGGTCTTCGCTTGTCACGATGTAGCGCCCGCGAATGCGGCGACCATCGCGGACGCCGATCTGGGCGGGTGTAGCAGCGATTTGCAAGCCATCCCAGGGGCCGCCGAGTTTGCGCAGACCGCGCACGATCTGATGCACCTCGCCGCGTGCTCGCAATGTGGCTTCGGTCACTTGGGCGGCGTCGGTGGCATTGATACCGTATTCATGGTTCGCCATGAGGAGCACGAGATTTCCATGTATGGGAAACAAACACGCGTGACCATAGCTGGGGGTGACACCCGCACGCTTCAGTGTGTCTTGAAAGGCCTTCGGGCCGACATGGCGGCCATTGTCACCCGTGCCGTGGATACAGTCGGCAATCTGCGTCACGTCCTTGACCACGAGCAGCGCGTACATGGTCATGGGCTGGCATGGACACGCTTTCTCTCTGCCTATCTCGAACTCGCAACCGGCCTGCGCGCCAAGATCGCCATCGCCTGTCGTGTCGATGAAGACCGGTGCCTTCCATGCTTGGCGGCCGCTCTTCGATTCCGTCACGATAGCGGCCAACGTTCGCCCCTCGCGATATGCAGCGGCGACTCGCGTGTGGAGCTGGACCTTGACTCCCGCTGCGGCGCAAAGCTCCTCCAGAAGCAGCTTCATCTCCTCCGGCTGATAGCTGAGGCCGTTCATTCCGCCGCCGTTGATGGCATCGCGCTCGCGCAACCGCCGAACGAGTTCGACATTGAAGCCGGGCTTGTCGAAATCCAGCAGATAACCCAGCAGCGATGAGGTCCACACCCCGCCAAGCGAACCGTGCAGTTCAAACAGGCGCACCTTCGCGCCAGCACGCGCCGCCGTAATGGCGGCAGTGACGCCCGCCGGACCTGCACCGCAGACGATAACATCGGCGTCGCTGTTAAGCGGAAGCGCCATCGCCGGCTCATTGAAAATCTTGCCGTCGGCGGAGACGGACAGTTTCTTGTCGTCGTCGGCCAGAAGCACTGGAGCCACCATCGCGCCCAGCGCCGCCGCGCTTAAGAAGTTGCGGCGAGAAAGAGAATTCTCTTGTGTATTCATCGCATTCAAGATTCCTTTAAATTGCAACGTTCGGACAGCCGGGACAGAATTATCATTCTCTTGCAAAACAACGCGCCGACTGTTTAGCAATGAGAATGAGCGGGAGCAAGCAGCCGCCGAACAAAGCAACACCTACCACAAGGAAGAGAACGCCAGTGACACGAGCCGCGGTCGCTGACATCTCGGTGTCGCTCGGGTCAGCGAAGAAAAAGAAAAGCGAAAAGGCAGCGGTGGCGAGGTAGAGCAAACAAAGGAAGCCGCAGTAAGTCTTGAACCACAGAAGAACCTTCGGTGGCTGGTTGATGGCGGTGTCTTGAGTCATGTGGTTCGTAGTGGCCTAACATAGTATTCAACCGCATCCGTGCTGTCTAACATGTCAAACAAACTACCGCACACAATTGGCCTTAGCTACTTCATTACGTCAAAATATCGTTCGTATTCATAACTCACATTTTTTCCCCGTGCCCTTCCCTCCACTCCGCTGTTCACCCCACTATGGACATCCTCTACCCACGCCTGCGGGCGAAGCAGATTGGTCGGATGCTCGGGGCCGCGATCGTCGGAGCGCTCGTTGGCGGCGCGTATGGCGCGCTGCATGATCAAGTCAGCTACTCCATTTCGCCCGAGTATTTCACGCGGATGAAATTCCTTCAATTCGCCTACGCCGATTTCGGCTGGTCAAATCGATGGTTCGCCGCTGTAGTCGGAATTTTCGCCAGTTGGTGGGTGGGCATGATCGCAGGCTGGTTTCTCGGGCGCATCGGGTTTGGCTATATCGATGAAAACAAAGCCGTGGCATGCGTCGGAAAAGCGCTCGGAATACTGATCGGGACGGCGGCTCTAACCGGTGCAATTGGAATCGCGTTGGGCTATCTACAGACAGCCGGCGACGGCGTGAACGACTGGAATGAGTGGCGCGAGGAGTTGTACTTAAAAGACGTCCGCTCATTTGCAGTCGTCGCCTATTTGCACGGCGCAAGCTACATCGGCGCAATCATCGGGTTGATTGCAGGCAGTGGCTACCTGGTATGGTGCGGTCGGAAGGAACGAGCATGAGCAACCGACAATGGATCATACGTTTCGTTTTAGTCGTCGCCGCCATTGCCGGTGTGTTGATGTATTACGCTCCGAAATTACGCGAATCCGCGCGCTCGAACACATGTTCGAAAACGATGGGTTCTATATGCTTTGCTGCAGCGATGTGGTCACGCGATAACGGTGACAAGTTTCCTGCTACGTTTAATGAGATGCAGAATTATGTAGGAAACAACACCCTGTTTTTAATCTGCCCGAGCGATACAACACGACATGCCGCGCCGAATTTCCCGTCGCTCAACGACGCGACCTGCAGCTATGAAATCGTCGCTCCGGGGCTCCATGCAAGTGACACGACGACGGTCTATATTCGATGTAAAATACACGGACATGCTGGCTATGCGGATGGGACGGTCTTTGATGGGAAGTTACGACAGTAGAAGTTGAATTTTGGTTATCAATTTTAACCTCTATCCTTTGTGCTTCTTTGTGTTCTTTGAGTCTTCGTGCGATTGCAGTTTAGCAGGGTCTGTCCACTTACTTTTTCCGAAACCACGGAACAAAAGCACTAACCGTGCGCTGATACTCCCGATAGTCATCGCCCCGGCTGACAAGCGCTTGTTTTTCGGTGTACGGAATGCCCGTCAACCGGTACAGAAAAAAGAGCATCACCGCCGGCCCGAAAAAAGTCAGCCCCCAAAACGGTCCGCCAAATCCCATCACCACATACGCAAACCAATGCAGCCACTCGAAGAAATAATTCGGGTGCCTCGAGTAACCCCACATCCCCGCGCGACACGTCTTGCCTTTGTTGCCTGAATTCGCCCGGAACGCCGCGAGCTGCGAATCCGCCAGCGCCTCGCCCAGAATCGCTCCGAAACCAATGCAAGCGCCAACGATGGAGCTCACCGACAATTCCGGATCCGCATGAAACACGACCGGCCCGAACGGGATCGCGAAGAGCAGCACAAAGATCGCCTGCGCTTGAAAGAAAATGAAGAAATTTCGCTGAGCGTTCGCGCCCCATTCCTCGCGCAATTTCCGGTAACGCCCGTCCTCGCCTTTGCCAATGACGCGGTTCATCAGCAGATACGACGCGAGACGCATCGACCAGACACCGATCACCGCGAGAAATAACATGCGTCGGTTAAACGAACCGGTTGCAGCAAGCGCGAACAACACTCCCGACCCGCCCAATCCCGCTGCCCAAACCACGTCCACCATGCTGGCGTCATTGTGCCGCTTTTGGATGACCCACAACACGGCCATGATCACGCTCATGGAAGCCCACACGATGGCGAGAAGTTTCAGGATATCGAGCATGCGCGTCGCCTCTAGGGTTTTGAAAATCGATAATGGGCAACGCCCCATTCTTCGCCACGCCGGTAGTTAAAAAGTTCAGCACACGCCATGAAGAAAATGCGCCAGCGCTGAAACCAAAGCCGCGCGTGTTCAGCGCCGTAAGCCGTTTGCAGAATCGGCAGAATCTCAGCGTAATGTTTGTCCTGATTTTGCAGCCAGAGTTCCGACGTCCGGCCATAATGCCGACCGTTCCACCACCATTGTTCATCCAGCGTCAGATCGCGCTGAAATTGCGGCAGCAGATTTTCCGACGGCATCATGCCCGCCGTGAAAAAGAAACGGCCCATCCAGTCGTCATCCGCTGTCGTTTCGAAAAGATACGGATAAATTCGGTGGCAGAAAACGTGAGCAAAAAGCTTCCCGCCCGGGCGCAGCCATGACGCGATGCGCTCGAAAAGGAGTTCGTAATTTCGCAGATGTTCGAACATTTCAACGGAGACAACGCGGTCGAATTTCGTCCCGGCGAATTCAGGCGCGAGTGCAAACGGATCGAAGACGTTGATGTCGCAGGTCACGATTTTGAGATTCGAAAAACCACGCGCTCGACAGGCCGCTTCAATAAATTCGCGCTGCGGTTTTGAATTCGAAACCGCCAAGATCCGCGCCTGCGGAAAGCGCTCCGCCATCCACAAACTCAACGACCCCCAACCGCAGCCCAATTCCAAAATGCCAAGCCCGTCTTCAAGCTGCGCGTGTTCGCAGGTCAATTCAAGCGCCTTGGTTTCGCCTTCGCTGAGCGACTCATCACCGCGCGGAAAATAGCCGCTGCTGTACTTCAAATGTGTGCCAAGAACCTTTTGAAAAAAAGGCGGGGGCAGCTCATAATGCTGTTCGTTGGCTTTGGCGACCTCAAGAGCCAGTGGACTTTTTTTTAGCGCGTCAACAAAGGCCGCGACGTCATTGGAACCGCGCTTTTTTTCGAGCAGCAAACGGTCTTGATCGAGATTGCGAATCCCGAACCGGATCAACGAGTCCGGCAGGAAACCGCGTTCAGCCAGCGTCAGAGTGAGGGACATGCAAATCGGACCTCGAAGGTTATCCCAGTACAGGTGAGGGACGGGCTATAAGCCCGTCCTACTTTGCTTGCTTCGTCTTCCCAGCATCCAAAATCTTCAACGCGTCTTTCGCAATCGCTCGGACGATGGGATCATCATGGAGTTCCAGTTCGCGCAAGCGCGGCAGGCCCGTTGAATCGTTCATGTGTGCGAGCGCGACGGCGAGATTGTTGATCAGGTACTCATCCTTTTTCGTCTTCGCGTTTTCGCGCTGAAACGCCTCTTTTAAGTATCCGAGAATACGCTCAGCTGCGTCGTATTTCTTCTCCTGAATCTGGTACTCGCCAATCGACCCCAGCGTCTTCGCACACGCCCAGCGCACGCCAGCATTCGGATCAATCTCCATATGCTTCGCCAGCGTGTCGGCCGCCCGAGCATCGCGCATGAATGACAGTCCCATCGCCGCCCAAATCGCAATCGTGTTCTTCTCGTCGAGCGCCTTCATCAGCGCTTGATACGCACGCTCCGTGTCAGCCGGAACATTCGACTTCGCCCCAATGTGCCCGACCGTATACGCCGCCCACCAGCGAATCGAACTCTTCTCCTGATCCTGCTTGATCGACCCGCTCGGCGACCACGCTTCAGTCTCCTTGTCGAGGTCCGGATTTTCCATGATTTTAATCAAAGCACTGAGCGTCTCAGGCACGTAAATACGAGCATTGTCCTGCTCGTTATAGCGGCTAATGTGTTCGGACATTTCACGCGCGGCAGTCCAACGCCGGCGCATGTCGGGACTGTCGAGTTCCAACGCATACTGCGCCGGTTCTTTGGGCTTGAATAACGCGATCCATCCCAGGAACAGCACCACACAAATCGCCGCGCCCACCAGCGACGGAAAGAACACCATCGACAGCAAAAAGCTCTTCCGCACTTCCGGCGGCAGATCCGTGATGTGAACATCTTGTTTGCGGACGCCGTCTGGAGTCGGTTGCCCAACTTCTGTCGAACCCGGCGGAGGCGGAACGTAGGCCATTGGGGTGCTCACTTTCGAATTTAGTGCGACAAAGAAAACGGCCATTTGTCATTTGGGATTTGTCATTTGTCGTTTGTCATTTTTAGAAGCGCTGGGCGCATCCATGACTCAGAACAAGTGACACATCACACATGACAAATGGCCGTTGTAGATCGTGTTTCGTGTGCCCGAACAAATGGCCCGGACAGTGTTAAACGTTAAAGAAGAATTCCGGAATAAACACGATGTACTTCAAGTTCAAGCCCCAGCGCAAATACATCTTGATCGGCACCGAGACCATCACCAGCAACAAGACAATCACCAGCGAGTACCGGATCAATCCCGGAATCTTGCCGTACTTATTGATGAACGTTAAGTAGAAATCCTTGAACAACATCTTGATCAGCAACGGCAATACTGTGAAGTACGCAATCAGCATGACAATGCCTGGAATTTCGCGCTTGTACCAAACCAACGACTTCGGATCGACCTTCATCATGTTCAACCAGAAGATCTCCGAAACATTAATGTTGTTCGCCGCGATGACTTTGTGCGGATCCCACGTCTCATAGAGGCCGAAAAAGTTCCAGTTCTGTCCGCGCAAGAACGTTCCAACGAAGATCAGCACCAACCACATCATCACGTAGCCGAACAAGTACGTCGTGATCGCGAATTTGCGCTGATCGAACGTGTAGTATCCCACGCCCTTCGGGTTCGGATCGCAGTATGGCAGCGCAACTAATCCAACAATAATCATCAACGGCAACACCACGCCGGCAATCCAGGGATCGTAATACACCAGCAATTCCTGCAATCCAAGGAAGTACCACGGAGCTTTGGCCGGATTCGGACTCTTCGCCGGATTCGCGAACATTTCGAGCGGTGCGTCCAAACCCAATGACCAGATAAACAACAGCGCCAACACAAACGCCGCCATCACACCTTCGAGATAAACCAGGTAGGGCCACACATGCAACTTTTCTTCGGCCGCTTCGTGTTCAACCGATTTCAATCCCTGCTTAAAGCGTTCGTCGTTCTGAACCGCTTGATAAAACGCAGCCCACATCACCAAACACGTGATCGCGAGCATGATCCAGATCGGCGCATTGTCGGCCTTCGTCGCTTCTCGGCGAAACTGCTCATTCAAGAGGCTGAGCAACAAGAAAACGATACCGCCAATTGCCATCGAACCGGCAATCCAAGGCTTGACCAAGAACTTACGGAATTTCAACGCTCCGAAGAACGCCAGCGTGGAGCCGGTATAGAAAATCACCGGCTGGCACATCCAATTCACCGCATGGAAAATTGGATTCAAAATTCCCGGACCTAGATCGGCTGGTGAAGACATAAATGCGTACCCAAACTCATTGAAAATGTTAAACCAAACTGACACAGACAACAGTCATCACGATCCATTACAACGGAGCACTGAAACCATCTTTACGGATGCGCCAGAAATGCACGGCCATCAAGAATCCCGCAACGATCGGCAAGAAAACGCAATGTAACACATAGAAGCGCAGCAGCGCTGGCGGCCCCACGATCGACCCACCGAGCAACGCAAATCGCACGTCGTCCTTCGGATGAATAATCGGAATATCATCATAGCCCAAATAGGCCGGATTCAAGAACGATGCGCCGGGACCTTCGTTGCCAATAACCGGATGCGCTCGCGCCATGTTCGTTCCGACCGTGATCGCCCAAATCGCCAACTGATCCCACGGCAACAAATAACCCGTGAAGGACAACAACAGCGTCAACGTTAACAACACGACACCGACACCCCAATTGAATTCGCGAGGCGCTTTGTACGAACCGGTCATAAACACGCGGAGCATGTGCAGCCAGACAATGATGACCATTGCGTGAGCCGTCCATCGATGCAGATTGCGCATGAACATGCCCAACGGCACGTCTTCACGCAAACTCACCACGTCCGTAAACGCGTATTCGGCTGTCGGGCGATAATAGAACATCAAGAACACGCCTGATATGGTCAGAATCAAGAAGACGAAGAAGGACAACCCGCCCATACACCACGTATAGCGCATGCGGACGGCGTGACCCTTCAACTTCGCCGGATGAAGATGGAGGAACACGTTCGACAACACCGCCAGTGTTCGATTACGGTCGGTGTCCGGAAAGCCGTGTCGGAAGACCGACTTCCAAATCACTGATTTGTAGACGCCATCGTCCAGCGTCTTGCGAATAATATCGCCGATATTGGCCATGAATAAGTACCGTCCAGTTCCTTGCGACCCACTATGTACTCTCAGTGCTCGCGCAAAAAAAATGTGAATGAAAACAGAATAGTCTCAGCGTCCTGTCTGTCAAGGTGTTTCAACGCCGTTTCATCAAAATATAACAAGAAACAGTCGTGTTTCGCCTCGAAACATGCTCATCGTCACTACTCGTTCACTTTAGATTTGCGCAATTCCTTGGCCAAAGACCGCTTTTCACTGCGCTTGCATTCTCTTCAACTTCCGCGACAATGCCCCGCTCCATTGCAGGATCGCGCTTCATTTTTAATAAAGGAACTCTCGCGTGTACGAATCCATCCGCGTTTTCGGCAAACTGCCGACCCAGCCCCATGTTTCCATTTGCCTCATGTTCGCGGACAAGACGCTCCACTCGTGCGACCAACCGCTCGACGCCCACCATGCCCGGATTATTTCCTCCACCATTAAACGCCCGGACGTCAGCGGTGACAGCGGCGAATGGACGCCCATTCAATGTGCCGACGGTTCCGTCGTCGGTCTGCTCGGCCTCGGCAATCGCAAAGACCTCTCCGCCGACATCATCCGCTCCGCATTTGGAAAAGTGCTGAAGCGCCTCCTTAAGCTCGAAGTTCAGGACGTGCTCGTCTCATTCCCCAACGAACTCTTCGCCTCCCTCAACGCGAAAACCGTCGGTATAGCCTTGGGTGAAGGCATAGGCCTCGCGAATTGGAAATATCTCACGTTCAAAAAGAAAAAATCGGAAGATGCTCCGATTGGCGAACTCTCGCTCTCGCTGGTTTCAAACATCGATCCGGACGATTTGATTGAAGCCACCAAGAAAGGTGTAGCGCTTGCCGCATCAGCCAACGTCGCCCGCACGCTCGCCGCAACACCGCCCAACGTGGCCACCACTAAATACATCGCCGAATATGCGCTACAACTGGCCGAAGCCTGCGGCAACCTGAAATGCAAAGTCATCAAAGGCCCGGCGCTCAAAAAGGCGCGTTTCGTTGGCTTGGAACACGTCGGCAAAGCTTCTGAAAATCCGCCCTGCATGATCGAATTGGTTTACACGCCCACCAGCAAATTCACCAAGACGATTGTGCTCATCGGCAAAACGATCAGCTACGACACCGGCGGTCTCTCGATCAAAACGCGCGAAGGCATGCGCGGTATGAAATACGACAAATGCGGCGGCATGGCCGTGCTCGGAGCGATGCACGCCATCTCGCGCATGAAGCCCGGCGTCCGAGTCGTCGGCCTGCTTCCGACCGCTGAAAATTCGATCTCCAACAACGCGCTGCGCGTCGATGACATCCTGCAATACCCCAATGGCGTCAGCGTCGAAGTCACCAACACCGACGCCGAAGGCCGCCTGGTCCTCGCCGACGCCTTGATCTACGGCAGCAAAGAATTCGCGCCCAGCGCCGTGATCGACGTCGCCACATTGACCGGCGGAGTCGTCGTCGGTTTGGGCAAAACGTTCGCCGGATATTGGTGCGCCGATGCGGTGCTGCGCGAGCAAATCGAGCATTCGTCCTCTGTCACCGGCGAACGCGTCTGGCGACTCCCGATGCACGACGACTACCGCGAGATGATGAAAGCCAAACAAGCCGACCTCTGGAACAGCGCCCCAACCCGCGACGCCCACCCCATTCAAGGTGCCGCGTTCCTGTGCAATTTCATCGACTCCAAAATTCCCTGGGCGCACATCGACATTGCCGGAGTCGCCGACATCGACCACGACAAAGCGCCCTTCTGCTCCGGCCCGACAGGATTCGGAACGCGCTTGCTCACGCATATTGTGGAGCAGTGGAAATAGCATTGAATCGCCGCCGTTTTCGCGAATAATAGGCGTCGATATCCACTCGTTTTTTTACGTTCCCGCAGCCATCCAGAAAGGCTCGGGACCCTTTATCATCGGAGAACACCATGGCTGAAATCGAAGTCCCACTCGAAGAACTTCATGAACACATCCAACACAACGCGCACGAATCGAAAGAGAAATGGATTAGTATGGTGGCGCTGAGCACCGCGTTCCTCGCCGCGTTTGCAGCCGTCGCCGCGCTGTGCTCGAGCCATTTTGAAAGCGAGTCGATGAAAGAACACAGCGAAGCGTTCGACAAATGGTCGTACTATCAATCCAAGGGCATTGAGAAAGTCCTGGGGCAATCCAAGGTCGACATTTTAGCCGCAGTGGGCAAAGTGGCCGACCCGAAGGACAAAGCCAAAATCGATGAATACGACGCCAAGCGCGCCGCCGCAAAAGTGGAAGCAGAAACCGTGACCACGTTGTCAAAGGCCCACTCTGAAGCGCAGGAAAACTTCGCGCTGTCCGTCACGATGTTTCAAATGTCCATCGCCATCGGAGCCATCTCCGTGCTGACCAAACGCCGAGGATTTTGGTACGTGTCGTTGTGCCTTGGAGCGGTCGGTATTTGTTTCATGATCATCGCCTACACGCACATTCCAAAGCATGAAAAACATGCAGGTGGTCACGAAGAAAAAGCTGGCGAAAAGACCGCAGAACACGCAGCCCAACCGCATTAACATTTTCGAATTCACACTGACGGGCTATAAGCGTGTCCTACGTAGCATAAGTAGGACGGGCTTATAGCCCGTCTGCTTAAATTCAGAGCCCCGCATTACTTACTCCCATCCTTCTCCCCACCCAATTTCCTCATAATAAAACTCAACACCACCCCCACCAATCCAAACCCCACCGTGTAATACAAAACACGCAACCATTTCGCCGCGTTCTCCACATTTTCAGGCGGATGCTCCATCACCTTAAATGTCGCCAACGCCTCTTTCAACGCCACGCGCACACCCTCATTCTGTTCCGCACTGTAATTGAAAACCAGTTCGTACCACTTCCCTTTTCCCGGCACCGCCACACGAATCAAAAAGCTGCGTTCCTGATTCGCCCGATTCAACAAATCGCATTCTTCCTGCAACGCATTAATGCCGTCCACTTTGATCACACTTAAAGTCACATCACCGGGCTTGTCGCCGTCGCGCTTTCTTTTTTCCAAAATCATGTCGCGATACGCCGGGATTTGAGCCGGGTCGATCTGCTCCTGATTTTCGCTGAACGCAATCGCAAACGACGGCGGATGTTCGTTCGCCACTTTCGGATTCGACGGCCCGATGAACCACACCGGCGGGCGTTTGCGCACACGTTCGCCCGCGTCTTTGCCCAACGCGTCGCTCAATCCGGTGAAGACATCCCGCGTCTCGTCCTCCGTCAACTTTCGATACCCGGTGGGAATCGAAACCGAATACCCGGCAATCGGGTCCGAATACAATTCCCCCGCGTGGATCCCGAATGAGATCGCCAGAACAAGCAGCGATATGACGACTCGTCGCGAGTGCGTCCCGTTCATATGTTCGAATGTCATTCTGCTCTTTCCACACTCGCGCGATTCGGATGAATTTCACGTCCGTCTATCCATCGTGAACAACCCGTCATTGACGCATTCAACCACCAATTTATCGCGCACTCACTCGTCAATCAAGGTGGGTTCATCAAGAGCCGCGCACGTTAGTAAGCGGCAAAATCCGATGCGATTAATATAACCTTTGCCACTTACTAACGTGCGCGGCTCTTGATTCGTTGTCAAGAAACTTTTTCCACCGCCTCGTGTTGAAGGAATGATGCTGCAATTGCGTCTGATTTGCGGTAAAATGCCGCGTCGACTTGAAACAGTCTAAACCAAACCAGCGCCACCGCGACTCATGCAACACGCGATGGCAGTCTGCGCTTGTTTTGAAACGTCTAGAACGAGGATACTCGAATGTCGGAACACGGTCACGACGAACACGGCAGCCACGGACATGATGATCACGCCGCGCCTGACAGCCACGCCGCTCACGATTCACACGGCGGGCATGACGAACATGGCGGACACGGCCACGACGATCATGGCCACGGGGGTGGCGCCGGCGACTACAACACCGAACCGCCGGGGCCCAGCACGTTACCCGCCGTCGCTCCCTGGTTTCTCGTTCTCATGGGCATCGGGATGGCCTGTGTCCTGGCCTTTGTCGTTTCGACCAGCCTCGCGTTGGGCGCTGCAGATAGCCATGGAAAAGGCCACGCGGAAGCAGCGGCCTCTCACGACGGGCACACGGAAACAAAGGCTGCGCATTGAAGCCGACCCGTTCTGATTTTCTGCTCTTCGGAGCGCTCGGCTCCTTCCCCCTTCCACCGGGCGAAAGCCGAGTGGGCAGCGACGCGGCGTGCGACATCTGCATCCGCGACGACGGCATTTTACCCACTCACGCCTACCTTCGAGCCGATGGCGACAAGCTTTTAATCCGTCCGTCTTACCTTGACGTCTCCCCCGACACGCCGCGCGCCGCCATCACCGTCGAAGGCAGTCTGGTCACCGGACCCACCATGGTCCTCCCCGGCCAACGCATCGGCATCGGCTCCGTCCAATTGACCTTGCAACGCGGCAAAGAGCTAAAAGCCGCCAGCCCCGGGACTGGTAAATGGGCTCGCATCGCGCTGTATTCCGTCCTCAGTACCGCCGCCCTACTCCTGATTTCCTTCATCTACGTCCGCTTCGTGGTGCTCGGCGAAGACTCGCTCCGCCGCCGCATCAAAGACACCGTTCACGACACCCTTGGACGTTCCGGCGATGACGTCGACGTCGAGAAATTCGATGTTCGTTTTTGGGACGGGCGCATCGATATTTCGAATCTCAAAATCAAAGAACGCTTCGATTTTCAATCCGCGCCATCGAACTTCGTCTCCATTCCCAACATCGTCGTGAAGTTCGATGCCTGGGCGTTCATCCTCAGCTGGAAACGCGAACTCCTCAACCTCGACATCACCATAGACGGCGACATCGGAGGCCACGTACCCGAGATCGTTCTCGAACGCTCCAAAACCGACGGCACGTTGAACATTGATGATTGCATTCAAAAAGTCAACGCGGGCCGCGCCCATCGCCTCCCGCTCACAAAATTGAACGCCATCCTAACGCTCAAAAAAGGTGTCGTGCGCCTGCGCGACCCGTTCAACAATATCGCTGAAACAAGCCTTGAAAACATCGACCTCGCACTGCGCCTGAAAGGCCCTGGGATTCCAGTTGACATTGAAAAATGTGAGATGCGGGTCAACGCCATCCCCAAACCGCCCGAACTGGGGACGCTCTCCATCACGGGCAAAATCGGTCTGCTCGACGACGTCTGCGCCCTCGATGTGTCCAAGTTCAGCGCCGAGTCCCTCGTGATCACCATGGCAAAATTTGACCTCGCCCGCGTCTTCGAACATTTCGGCTACGCCTGGGAACCCAACGACGCCAACTTCAAAGTCGTGCTCGGAAAACCCTTCGACGGTCGCGTCGAAATCGACGCCCCAACCCCCCGCGACATCACCATCCGTGGCCGCGTCACCAGCGACAGTCTGATCTCCATCAAAGAAGAGGGCAAGCCCTCGTTCGGCAACATTTCGAGCGACCTGAAATGCGACGAATTGCATTTCATCAAAGAGGATAAAGACGGCGCGTCATTTGTTCCCCGCAACGTGAACCTGACCCTCAAAAGCTGGACGCACCCATCCCGCCGCGACCCGGCATTCTTGACGCTCAGCGCCAACGGCGCGATGAATCCGAACACCAGCACCAGCACGTATCTCGTCGAACTCAACTGCGAATTGAAAGAATTACTCAACACCGATGTCGGCCAGCGCTTGAAGCTCGACGGCAGCCTCGGCGGTTCCCTCAATGGTCGAGCCGATGTGATCGTCGATGCCAACAACGGCCTCAAAATCGTTGCGAAGTTCGATGGCAAAGACACCTATGTCAATCTCCGCGATCTCAAAGACCCATCCAAGCCGCCGCTGAAGCAGCCAATCCCGCTGAATTTCGAGTGCATCGGCAACGCCAAGCGCGACGCGGTCGGTGATTTGGATTACATCGACCTCGCCCAATTCTCCCTCGTCGCATCGTCCTTCACCGCGCGCAGTGAAACCGCCTCGCGGATTGAATTCAATCGTAAAGAAGACCGCCTCGCCGCCGAAGCAAAATTCAAACTCGATCTGCGTGGCAGCGACTTCTGCCGCGAATTCTCGCCGATCCTTTCCTTGTTCGGATTGAAAGACGCTTTGAACGAAGACTTCGCGCTCGAAGTCCTCGTTCACGGCCGCAAAAATATCGTCGGCATTCACTCCGTCGGCACGGCCTCGCGCACGTGGAAGCCCGCCGCCGTCCCAGGGCAACTCCGCACCGTTGCAGCAAACGATCCCGCGCCCGTGAAACTCGAACTGGATTTGTATTTTAACAAACTCATGCGCGACACCCGCGACCCGCGTTTGCTGGGTGCGCTCCCTTTTCTCACATTGAATCTCCACACGTTCTCAACCGGCGAAAAACATCTCGATATCTCCGTCGAAGCCAATTGCACTCGGCGCGACGGATGCGAAGCAATTGAACTCATCCACCTCGACAAAAACGGCAACGACACCCACGAGCCCGGCATCAAAATCGACGCCGACGTCGCCGCCTTCCGCGACCGCTTCAGCCCCTACATCGAAGTACTTCTGAAATCAGGATTCCTTACCGGCAAGACCGGTGGAGACCTCCTCAAAGTCTACAATTCCTCCGACGCGACCGGATCGATCCACCACGAAGGCCGCGTCAAAATCAAACGCGTCTCCTCCGAAACAGCCAACGCAACCGACCACGTCGATTTCGAATTCAGCACCCGCGCCGGCTTTAAAGCGCAGTCCTTCGAACCCACTACTCCGGGCGCGCCGGGAGCCCCGCGAGTCGTCGGACAATGGAACGAACCGAAGCTCTCCATGGAACTCGTCGGCTCCTACGAGCAATGTCTGAGTACAAGCCCTGAAGAGCCGGACAAGCTGCGTTTATTAAACATCGACACGCTCGCCGTCGAAGGCAGTCTCGGCCGTTTTTCACTGCGGCTCAACGAACTCGACCTCCTCGCCCTCCCCGGCCTGCGCACCGCCGCGAACAAAACGTGGACCGACGCGCTCGCCAGCATGACCCTCTCCGGCACCATTTCTCCACAGGCCTCCCTACTCGCCAAAGCCATCGGCATCCTCGACCCGCTCGACCCCGTCTCCGGAACACTCGTCCTGGAAATGGTGTTCGACCGCGCGAAAGACTCGCTGGATCTCGCTAAATTCGATTTCAAACAGAGCGGTGATTTTTACATCACGTCACTGTCCGCCACTGGGACGCTGTCCAAAGTGCGCGGCATTTCTGCGCGGTTGTTCCCAACACAGCCGAACCAATCGACACTCGCCGAACGCGCCGCCGGATGGCTCGACGAAAGCGGACCGTCCGCCTTCTTCGATCATCTCGGAAAAGAACTGCGCATCCAATCGCTCGAACTCGACGCAAAACTATTTCGCAAATGGGTGGAGCAGACCTTCAAAACCGGGGACGTTGCGCGCAAAATTCCATCGCTCTTCGCCGGAATTCGCGACAAGACCTGGGAGCCCGAAGGCGTCTGGCGTGCAGAGCAAGTACAGCTCGCGCGCGACCTCAATTATGACGACACGTGGCGACTGAACGGCTCGTTCCGCAGCGATTTCAACATTCAATTTCCTCCCACCGACGACGGCCCTGGCCCCTCGCTTTCGCTGACGCATCCGTGGACCGTCGCCCTCGGACTGTCGCTCAACAAAGATGGGGCCGCGTCGATCCACGGTGACATCTCATTCGACAACGCGCGCCTCCGAGCCACGATTCCCGGCCTGCAATTCGATTTCGACAAGCCCGCCAACGAACCGTTCAAAGTCATGCTTGAAGGCTGCGCCTCCACACGCGGCGTCCTCCCAACATCGATCGCGAAACTGAACGTGTCCGGAAAATTCGGCGACTTCGAAAA
>Ga0194042_1000099_pt1 | contig 25458 bp, 18 predicted proteins | sample JunL4412m_MetaG_FD_148974 | JGI IMG/M metagenome (GOLD analysis project Ga0194042, IMG submission 148974) | Anoxic zone freshwater microbial communities from boreal shield lake in IISD Experimental Lakes Area, Ontario, Canada - Jun2016-L442-12m | ecosystem: Environmental > Aquatic > Freshwater >...
TCGGAATCAAAGACGCGACCATCGGCGACGACGGGGAACTTTTTTTCAGGTGCGTTGAACGGTGTCACAGCGTTCATTGGCGCGGCGAAATCGGCTTCGAGTTTTTCCTGCGGATAGTAATCGGCGTCCTGGCCGAGCAACTTCGACAGTGTTTTGAGATCGAGACGCTCGGGGGCTTGAAGCAGCAGCACGAAGGGTGCACCAGTGGCTTTGAGTTGCATGGCGAGCGCTTTGACGCAGTGTTCGGGCGCGATGTTGAATGCCTTTGCGAGTACATCAGCACGCTCGCGTGGATTCGTCGGGGCAGCGTTTAGCTTATGCTCAGTCAGTTGAAAACCACTGGTTGTAAAACTTGATTGAAAACTAAGCATTTCGATACCTTGGTTGGTCTGAGAATTTAAAATGATTCGGCGTGTAAATCCGCGCGCAAATTTTATGTCGCCCTTTCAGGGCTTGGATTTCTATGGGCGACGGACCTAGGGCTGCGCGAGTACGCTTAGCCCTAGGCTATATCATGCCGCCCCATTCGGGGCTGAAAAATCGGGGCTGAAAAACAACATCAATCCTTTCGGGGCATAAAACAACATCAACCCTTTAAGAACTTATAACAATATCAACCCAATAAAAATTATTCTCGAAGATTCGCGTCCATTCGCGTTATTCGATGTTAAAAAGCCGTTTTCTGTTCGCCGTTAATTCGCCACACCGGCTTCACGGTAACGTCCCAGGGCGCGGAGTTTTCGGTAGCGGCGTTCGAGCAATTGCGGCAGCGGTTGTGCGGCCAAGTCGCCTAATTCTCGGAGGATTGTTTTCTTGAGGAGCTTCGCGGCGGCGACACGGTCGCGGTGTGCGCCTCCGAGTGGTTCGGGGACGATGCCATCGACGATGCCCAAACGCAGCAATTCCGGCGCGGTGATGCGCAGCGCTTCGGCGGCGTCGGCTTTGCGTTCGGCGTCTTTCCACAAAATTGATGCGCAGCCTTCGGGGCTGATGACGCTGAAGTACGCGAATTCCTGGATCATCAAGCGGTCGCCGACACCGATGCCGAGTGCTCCACCGGAGCCGCCTTCGCCGATTACGACGCAGACGATGGGGACTTTAAGGCCGGACATTTGCATCAAATTATAGGCAATCGCCTGGGACTGGCCGCGCTCTTCGGCTCCGATGTCAGGTGCTGCACCTTTGGTGTCGATCAGGCAGACGATGGGCAGCTTCAACTTTTCAGCGAGGCGCATTTTCAGGAGCGCTTTGCGGAAGCCTTCGGGTTGGGGCGAGCCGAAATTGCAGATCGAACGTTCGTGAACGTCACGGCCTTTGTGCTGGCCAACAAGCATGAAGCGGACGCCGTCCATTTGGGCGAAACCGGAGAGGATCGCGCGGTCGTCGGCGAAGGTGCGGTCGCCGTGCAATTCGATGAAATCTTCGCACATCATTTCGACGTAATCGGCGGTCTGGGGGCGGTGCACGTGCCGAGCCATCTGGATGCGGTCCCACGCGGTAAGCTTCGCGCACATTTCTTTGAGAGAGAGTTCGCGCAGCGCATTCTGGCGATCAATTTCGGAGGTGAGATCGACGTTGTTCTGCTTGCAGAGATCTTCGAGCTTCCGAATCCGATCGTCAAAGTCCCGCAACGACGATTCGAAGGGTAAATAATGACTGCTGGTCGGACGGATGGACATGGATAGAGCCCCGGTAAAAACACGACAACACAATGCGACTAAGGGGGGATAAAATACCTTCTGGAGCGGTTGAATTCAATGAAAATGTGGGGGAGGGTGAGAAATGCTCGGAGCATTTTTGTCGGGAATCGACAAATAGTGTGCGTCTATAAAGGGTGGTGTTGCTCGCTTACAGGACGTTATCTTTCAAGCATCGGAATTTTACGTTATGCGGATTCTCTTCCCTTTAATGGTAGTCATCGTTCTCACTGCGAATACTGTATGGAGTGCGGATGACGCGCCTGCTGCCCAGACGGGTTGCACCAATTGCCGTATGGCGGTGACGGTTCAGCGCAGGACGCCTCAGACCACTCAAGTTTCCGAGGTCGAGAATTCGTATCTCGCGCCGTCGGTCACGATTCTTGTTGGCGATACGGTGACGTGGACGAACAATGGGATGGTGGATCATACGACGACCAGTGACGACGGGTTTTGGGATTCCGGGCGGATGGTTCCGGGCAAAGTGTTTTCGTATACGTTTAAAAAGGTGGGTACGTTCAAATACAATTGTGTCTATCACAAGTCGATGGGCATGAAGGGGACGGTCATTGTGCTGCCGCCTGCGCCAGTGATTACGAGTTCGTTTGTCGCGACGGGCGCTGTGGGGTTGCCTTTTTATTATGCGATTACCGGGACGAATTCGCCGGACACATTTACTGCGATGCCGTTGCCCCAGGGCTTGACGTTAAATGGGAATATCATTTCAGGAATTCCGGCTGCGTCGGGAAGTTTTTCGATCACCATCGGCGCGTCGAGTGCATCGGGAGGAGACACGAAGACGTTGGCGCTGGATGTTGTTGATGCGATAGCGGAGACGGATACAGATGCTGATGGTTTTCCGGATGCGTTGGAGATCGCGGCGGGATCGTCGGAGAACGATATGTCTGCGACTCCTTATAGTATCGCGTCGGGAGCGTTGACGCCGGTCCTCGGTTCGAAGGTGTCGGTCGCTTTGAATTTTACAAAGATGGGGAGCGACAGTATCAAAGTCACGGGCTTGTTGCCGGTGACGTCCGCGCCCATGGTGTCCGGAGCCATCGTGGCGGTGGATATCGGCGGTGTTGTGAAGACGTTCGAGCTTGACGAAAAAGGTTCGGCGAAGAGTGGTACGAGTTCTGCGAAATTCACGACGAAGACGGATCGGAATGCGGGCTTGGTTTCGGCGTTCAGTGTGAGTTTGAGCAAAGGCGATTTTGCGGTGACGTTGGCGAAAATTGGTTTGGATGGGAATGCAGATTTGAAGGCGGTTCGGAAAGCGATGTCGCTGACGATTCTGTTCAGCGGGACGCACTATCAGACGACGCGAATTGTGTTGTACACGTCGAAGATGAACAAGAGCGGTACGGCGAAATGAGTGGTGTCCGCTGCGTTGTTTTTACGTGATAAGAAGCCGACAATGACGTGCGCAATATAACATAGAATTTGCGCTATTGCGCGGATTGTATTTTTGCGTTCGCGGGTAATATGGTACTCAACCGGCGGGGTTCGCCGGATTTTGAGGAAACCATTCAATGCCCCTGACGCCCATCGCAACACCCAATTTCACACCTGTCGAATTGAAGGCTTTGGCCGGATCGCCGTATGCCGCTGCGTATCCGTTGCATGAAAAAATGCCGACATTGATCGTGAACAATTTCCCGGCACTTGGTCGGCTCGCTGCGATGCGATTCATTGAGTGGGCGCAGGGCAATCCGGGCGGCGCGATTTCGTTGCCGACTGGGAAGACGCCCGAGCATTTCATCGCGTGGGTTACGCGCATTTTGAAGACGTGGAACAGCTCCGAGATGGGCTTGATTCTCGAGCAGAACGGCGTATCCGTCTCGCGCGGTAAGCCGGATATGGGCAGCTTGAAGTTTGTCCAGATCGACGAATTTTATCCAATGCCCGCGCAGCAGAAAAACAGCTTCCATTATTATGTCAGTAAATATTACGTAGACGGCTTTGGATTGAACCGCGAGAAGTGCCTGCTAATGGATGCCGGGCGCATCGGATTGACGGAGACACAGAAGCTTGAAGACGTGTGGTTGGACGGCACGTGCGATTTGGAACTGCGAACTCGGCAGGCGCGGACGGCGTTGGAGCGCGTGCAAAAAGATGCGCTGTATCGCGTCGATCAGTGGTGCCAGGATTTTGAAGAGAAGGTCCGGCAGATGGGTGGCATCGGATTCTTCCTCGGCGGCATCGGCCCGGATGGGCACATCGGATTTAACGTGCGCGGATCGGATCATCATTCGACGACGCGGTTGACTCAAACGAATTACGAAACGCAGGCGGCGTCGGCGTCGGATCTCGGTGGGATCGAAGTCGCTCGCAAACGACTCGTGATCACGATCGGACTCGGGACGATCACATTTAATCCGAACGCGACTGCGCTGATCATCGCGGCGGGCGAAGCGAAAGCGCCGATTGTGTCCGCGTCGATTCAGCATGACGCGAGCGTGATTTATCCGGCGACGAGTTTGCGTGGCCTTCCCAACGCGCGCTTTTATTTGACGCAGGGCGCGGCGAAATTGCTGGATGCCCGCCGCTTGGTTGGGTTGGCTAATGTGCAAACCGTTACGGACGAAATTGTCGAACAGGCGCTGGTTGATGTCTCGGTTCGCAAGCAGAGGCGTTTGCTTGATCTGACGATGGATGACGTCAAGGGTGATGCGTTTGCTGAAGAGACGTTGCGGAAATATGGCGGGTCGTTGAGTTCTGCTGCGACGAAGATTCACGACCGCTTGGTCGCGAAGATCGAGGCTGGAGCGGCGTGTCGGAAAGACACGTGTTTCCTGCATACCGAACCGCACCATGACGACGTGATGCTGGGTTATTTGCCGGCGGTGGTGCGAAACATTCGCGACGCCAGCAACGAGCATTATTTTGCGACACTGACGAGCGGCTTCACGGCTGTGACGAACGATTTCGCGCGCGAACGATTCCAACGCGCCCGATTGTTTTTGGACACACCGCATTTCGCCGCGCTTGAAAAAGAAGGTCATTTCACGCCTAAGAATCCGCGTGCGCGCAACCGCGAATTGTGGCGCTACCTCGATGGTGTCGCGGCGAATGATCCGGCGATGCGGCACGAAGCGGAGAGCTGCCGCGACATTCGCAATATTCTTGACGCGCACGACGAATCGAACACGGCGCAAGTCCGCGCGCATCTCGACGAACTCGTCACATATTTGAAGAGTGCGTATCCCGGGCAGAAAGATACCGAGATGGTGCAGCGCTTGAAGGGCATGTTCCGCGAATGGGAAGCTGAGACGCTGTGGGGCTATTTTGGGTGGCAGACTGAGCGCGTGTTCCATCTGCGGCTCGGATTTTATTCCGGTGATATTTTTACTCAAGAACCGACGCTGGAACGCGACGTTCCGCCGGTCGTGGAGTTGTTGAAGAAGACGACGCCGCACGTGGTCAGCGTGGCGCTGGACCCGGAAGCGAGCGGGCCGGACACTCATTATAAGGTGATGCAGGCGACGGCAGCTGGATTGAAAATGTACGCGGAAGAGACGGGGCGCAGCGACATCACGGTATGGGGCTATCGCAACGTGTGGTTCCGCTACCATCCGTGTGAAGCGAATTTGTTTGTGCCGGTGTCGTTGAACATGATGTCGATCATGGAGTCGTCTTTCCACACGACATTCGCGTCGCAGACGAAAGCGTCGTTTCCGAGCTACGAACACGAAGGACCGTTCTGCGAATTGGCGCAGAAGATTCAAGTCTCGCAATATGCGGCGCTGCGGACGTGCCTCGGCGAAGCGTGGTTCTACGAGCATCCGAGTCCGCTGATTCGCGCGGCGCGAGGACTGGTGTTCCTGAAAGAAATGAAGCTCGATGAATTCTATACGTTCTGTCGCGAGTTGAGGCAGAGTGCAGAAAACAAATAACGGAATGGTTTTGGAGTTCGTGGCAATTGAACGCGGAAAAACAGGGAGCAGAGTACTGCTCCTTGGCACCGGCACATGTGATGTCGTACTTTGAAAGCGCAGGATTAATGGGCTCTCTGAATCGGAACTCGGAAATTGTGCGCGAAATAAATCAGATTGCGCGGTGGCGGCAGGTGGCCGTTGTGTTTCCGCTGCAATTGGATCCGACACGCGATGATGTTGGGACGATTGAGGGGCAGAGCCTTGCGCAGCATCAATTCAAAACGATGTTCAGCAGTCACGGAATTCTGCGCGGTGTGTGCCAGTTTGCGCGGACGCACAACGAATGGAATTTGTGTTTTTCGGAGAACGATCCGAAGGGGTTGAGCCGCTTTATCAAGCAGTTGAAACCTGAAGGCGTTGTGGCTCATGTGTCATCGCCAGAAGTGAAAAAGATTCTCGAACGTTCAGGCGTCAAAGTCGTGAACGTGTCGAGTTACCTGGCCGATCCCGGCGTGCCCTCGGTGGTGGTGGACAACTTGGCGATCGGTCGGCTTGCGGCTGGGCATTTGTTGGAGAGCGGATTTCGACGCGCTGCGTTTGTCGGTTATCCCGGCGTTCATTTCTCGGATTTGCGCTTGGAAGGATTCGTCCGTGAATTCAAAACACTGGGCCAAACACCGCTGTCTTTCCCGCCGCCTGAACTCGCCGGAAAAGAGATGAAGTACACGGCTGAGAACAAGGAACTGTGCAAGTGGCTGCGGGCGCTGGTCAAGCCGGTAGGGATATTTTGCTGCAATGACGGATTGGCGTCGTGCATCGCCGACACGTGCCGGTCATTGGGGATTCGAGTTCCGGACGATGTGGCACTGTTGGGCGCGGACAATTCGGAGATCGTGTGCGAGCTGTCGCATCCGCCGTTGTCGAGCGTCCGCATTTCGCGCGAACGGATCGGGTACCTTGCGGCGGAGATGTTGTACAACGCGATGAAGGGTCAGGTTCTTCCTCGCGAACACACGTTGTTTGCACCGGACGGAATTGCGAAGCGGTTGTCGACTGACATCCTGGCGATTGAAGACGAGGACCTGGTGCTGGCGATGAAATTCATCCGCGAGCACGCACATGATTCGATCGGCGTCGAGGATATTCTGCGCAACGTGCCGATCTCGCGTCGGTTGCTCGAAAAGAAATTTCGGACGCTGTTGAACAAATCGCCGCTGGATGAAATTCAGCGTGTGCATCTGGAGCGCGCGAAGCAGTTACTCACCGACACGGATCAAAGTTTGGCGCAGGTTGCGAAGGCGTCTGGATTCAACAGCGGCGAGCGGTTGTCGGTTGTGTTCAAGCAAAAAGTGGACATGCCTCCGGGGGAATTCCGTCGGCGGTCGCGGCTGAACAAATGAACCGTGTGATGTAAATTTTCTCGCTCTCAAATCCGTGCCGTTTATCATCATGAGCATGCACAGCGCCCTTTATACTGGCTGGGTCCGGCACCGGCGGACGTCGCCTGTCGACAATGCGTTTCAGTATTCGCTGTCGATGGCGTATCTCGATCTCGACGAGCTGGACACCGTCTTCCATAAATGTGCGTTTTGGTCGGCGCATGAATTTAATCTTGCGTGGTTTCGCCGGGATGATTACATGATCGCGTCGCGCCGGCTTGGGCAATCGCTGGGTGATGCGGTGCGCGATTGTGTCGAGCAGCGTTGCGGCTCGCGGCCTGAGGGGCCGATTCGAATTCTGACGAATGTTCGGCGCTTTGGATTCGGCATGAATCCGGTCAGTTTTTATTATTGCTTCCAGCCGGATGGCGTCGCGCTGCATTCGATTGTTGCTGAGATTAATAACACGCCGTGGAATGAGCAATTCGCGTATGTGCTGCCGTGTGGCGAGGGCGTTGAGGTGAAGCGCTCGGTCGGTGAGTCTGCGGTGCTCGGGTGGCCACCGGTTCAGCCGGGGATGACGAAAATTGCGTCGGGCTCGAAGACGATGCACCGGTTTTGTTTTAAGAAGACGTTCCATGTGTCGCCGTTTTTGGATATGGACTATGAGTACGATTGGCGTTTCAGCGTTCCGGGGAAGAAGCTTGCGGTGCATATGATCAATCGTAAGTCCCAGGGCGAGCCGTTTGATTCGACCATGATTCTGTCGCGCCGCGCGATTTCGCCGCGTGAATTGGCGCTGGATGTGCTCCGTCAACCGTTGATGACACTGAAGGTCTTTGCAGCAATTTACTTTCAAGCGGCGCGACTTTGGTTAAAAAGGACTCCGTCATTTTCGCATCCGCAAGGATCCGTCGGGGAGAAAATCGTTTAATGAATTCGCCGTTGCCAGCGCCGTCCCAACGACTGCAACCCATTTCCGAAATACAACCTGCTACGAGTGCGGAGCGGGTGTCCACTCCCGAAACAGCGTCGTGGTTTGAACGCGTTGCGCGCAGTGCGGTGATGCGCCAGTTGGGTGGATTGAAAACCGGTTGCATGGAGATCGTTGAAGGTTCGGAGCGCGTACGATTCGGCGCACCTGTGTCGGGTTCGAAGTCAGAAATTCCGGCGATGACGGTACATCGCCCGAGCCTGTTTCCGCGAACGATGCTGGGCGGTACGATTGGTGCTGCAGAAAGTTACATGGACGGCGATTGGTCGTGCAACGATCTGACCGAATTGATTCGCGTGTTTATTCAGAACATTCATTTGGATTCGGAGACCGACAACGGATTGGCGCGGCTGATGCAGCCGGTCCTTCGATTTGCGCATTGGTTGCGTGGAAATTCAGTGAGCGGCAGCCGGAAAAATATCGCAGCGCATTACGATCTCAGCAACGATTTCTTCGCGTTGTTTCTGGACGAAACGATGATGTATTCGAGCGCGTTTTTTGAGCGTGAGAACATGGCACTGGCAGAAGCGTCGTCGGCGAAAAACGAGCGATTGTGCAAGATGTTGAAGCTCGCACCGGGCGATCATATGCTGGAAATCGGAACGGGTTGGGGTGGGTTTGCGATTCACGCGGCGCAGCATCACGGATGTAAAATCACGACGACGACGATTTCGAAAGAGCAATTTGCGATGGCGAATGAGCGCATCGCGAAGGCGGGGATGAGCGATAAAATCACGGTGTTGCTCGAAGACTATCGGCACTTAAAGGGGACGTACGACAAGCTGGTTTCGATTGAGATGATTGAAGCGGTGGGGCACGATTATCTGGATACGTTTTTCAAGCGCTGCAGCGAATTGTTGAAACCGCACGGCGCGATGGCGCTTCAGGCGATCACGATTCAGGACCGGTTATTCAAGCAACACGCGGAGTCGGTGGACTTCATCAAGAAGCATATTTTTCCGGGCAGTTGTCTGCCGTCTGTCGCGCGGATGTTGGACGCGACGCGACGACACACGGATTTGAATCTCGCGCGGTTGGAGGAAATCACGCCGCATTATGCGCGGACGCTGAGTGCGTGGCGGCAGCGATTTTTTGACAAGATTGAGCTGATTCGCGGCATGGGTTTCGGCGAGAAATTCATTCGCATGTGGGAGTTTTACCTGTGCTATTGTGAGGCCGGATTTCGCGAGCGGTACATTGGATCGATGCAGATGGTGTTTGCGAAGCCGGGGTGGCGGATCGATTAATTTTGTTTTTGGAGAGCAGGCATGTCGAATGGCAAAGCGGTGTCGAATGAGACGGTGATTCAGCAGTTGAAGTGGCGTTACGCGACGAAGAAATTTGACGCGACGAAGCGCATTTCGGATGCGGATTGGAAGACACTTGAAGAGGTGCTGGTGTTGACTCCGTCGTCATTCGGATTGCAGCCGTGGAAGTTTTTTGTTGTCGTTACGCCAGCATTGAAAGAGAAGTTGGTTCCAGTATCGTGGGGACAAATGCAGGTGAAAGAAGCGTCCCACACGCTGGTCATGGCGATCAAGAAGAATATGAATGCGGCGGACATCACGCGGTATGTTGAGCACACGGCGCAGGTGCGAAGCGTGCCGGTGGAGTCGCTCGAAAAGTTCAAGCAGGTGATGGTGAATTTCGCGACTCGTCCGGGCTTTGATGTGAATGCGTGGGCGAAGGATCAGGTGTACATTGCGCTCGGAAATTTCATGACGGCAGCGGCGATGCTGGGAATTGATACGTGTCCGATGGAAGGGATAGATCCGAAAAAGTACGATGAAATTCTAGGACTCGAAGCGCTGGGATTTGCGACTGTTGTGGCGTGTCCGGCGGGGTATCGGTCCAGTGAAGACAAATACGCGGCGACTCCGAAAGTGCGGTTCGATCACGACGACGTCATTGGGCATTTATAAACGCGAATGGATCAAACGCACTTCACCCCTCACCTCGCGAGACGGAACGGCTGTCTCGTCGGTCCTCTCCCTCAAGGGGAGAGGGCAACAGCAACGGCTAGTCCAAACCTGCTGCGAATTGTGAAGATCGTGTTGTGAGATTTGAGTCCGCTTGTATAGTCGAATTCTCTTGATTCGACATTTCGATAGACATTGGACCGCCATGACTTCCACACCGCCAGACGCAATCGTAAAAGCATCATCGGCCTGGCGCACGGGCTATGCCGCCAAGCTGGGCGTGTTTGATGAGATGGTGTCCGCGCGGGGGGAAATCCATCCGCATTGGTCGAGTTTTGTCGAGCATATGGATGCGATGGGCGCGGCTGAAATTTCACGACGCTGGGAGTTGGCGCTGCGGACGCTTCACGAGAATGGCGTGTCGTACAACGTGTATGGCGATCCGCATGGAATCGATCGACCGTGGGTGTTGGACGCGGTGCCGATGATGATTTCGGCGCGCGAATGGAGCGGCTTGGAGCGCTCGCTGATTCAACGCGCGCGTTTGTTGAATCTGATTCTCGCGGATATTTACGGGCCGCAAAAACTGCTCAAAGAGGGTGTGCTGCCTCCGGAGTTGATCTACGCGCATCCGGGATTTTTGCGTCCGTGTCATGGCGTGGCGCTGCCGGGTAATCTGCATCTGCATTTGTATTCAGCGGACATAGCGCGTTCGCCTGATGGAACGTGGTCGGTGATCGGCGACGGGACGCAAGCGCCAGCCGGGGCGGGTTACGCGCTTGAAAACCGCATCGTGTTGTCGCGTATTTTTCCGGATATTTTCAAAGAGTGTCATGCGCAGCGTCTGGCGATGTATTTCCGGCGTATCCGTGAAACGTTGCGCGGACTGGCGTATTACAATCGCGATAATCCGCGTATCGTTCTGCTCACGCCGGGGCCGTACCACGAGACGTATTTTGAGCACGCGTATCTGGCGCGGTATTTGAATTACACGCTGGTGGAAGGCGGCGATTTGACCGTGCGCGACCAGTGCGTGTATTTGAAAACGCTGGGTGGGCTGCATCGCGTCGATGTGATTTTACGGCGGCTGGATGACGACTATTGTGACCCGCTTGAATTGAATCCGGAATCGTTTTTGGGTGTGCCGGGATTGATGCAGGCGGTGCGCGCGGGGAACGTGGCGATTTCGAATCCGCTGGGCAGCGGGTTGGCGGAGTCACCGGCGTTGAAGCCGTTTTTGCCGGACTTGTGCAAGCATTTGCTGGGCGAAGATCTGTTACTCCCGTCGGTGCCGAGCCATTGGTGCGGGAAGCGTGCGTCGATGGATTACGCGCTGGATAATCTTGAGCGGATGATTGTAAAAGCGTCGTATCCGGAGCGTGGGATTGAGTCTGTTTTTTGTGGGCGGCTGTCGATTGTTCAACGTGAAAAGCTTAAGGAAAAAATCCGGGCGCGACCCGCGTTTTATGTTGCTCAAGAGCAGGTGGAACTGTCGACGGCACCGGTGCTGGTTGAGAATCGGATACAGCCGCGACACGCAGTTTTGCGGACGTATCTCGCGGCGTCTGAAGGAACGTACAGCGCTATGCCGGGCGGATTGACCCAGGTGCCGACGTCGGCTGAAGCGCATGTGTTTTCGTTGCAGCGCGGGGCCGGGAGCAAGGATACGTGGGTGCAGTCGTCGGGGCCTGTGAGCACCTTTAGTTTGCTCAGACCAAAGGGTGACGCGATTGAATTGACGCGCGGCGGGAATGATTTGCCGAGTCGCGTGGCGGACAATTTGTACTGGCTTGGGCGCTATGTAGAGCGCGCTGAAAATGCGGTGCGGTTGATGCGAGGAATCGCGAATCGGATTTCGGACAAATCGATATGGGGGGAAGTCCGAGAATTGTCGGACCTCATGCGCGCGCTATGTCACCAGGGTGGTATGGCATGTGGATTGGATTCGGTTCATTCGGCGGAAACGGTGACGCAAGGCGATGAGTTGACACTTCTTTTAGAACAGAGTCGTCGTCCGGGCGGATTGCATTCAACATTGCAGTCGCTGCAATTTGTGTCGCGAGCGGTGCGCGATCGAATTTCCACGGATACGTGGCGCGTGGTAAACAGTTTGAACGAAGACGCGGTGTGGCCGGACGACTTGGATTCGACACGACTGAGTGAGATTATCGAGCGGCTCAACATGATGGTGACGACGCTGGCGTCGTTCGGCGGGTTGGCGAGCGAGAGCATGACCCGCGGGCAGGTGTGGATTTTTATGGACATGGGCCGGCGGTTGGAGCGGACGGTCAGCATGGCCGGGCTGTTGCGCAGCACGCTGGTGACGCCGGTGAAGGAAGACAGCACACTGCTCGAATCCGTCTTGGAAGTTGGCGATAGTTTCATGACGTATCGCCGCCGGTATTTGGCGAATTTGCAACTCGCGCCGGTGCTGGATTTGTTGCTTGCGGACGAGACAAATCCGCGCTCGATTGCGTTTCAATACGTGATGTTGAACGAGCATATTGAGAGTTTGCCGCGCGATCGGACGCTTGCGCATCTGTCGCCAGAACAGCGGGTGACGGTGGGTGGATTGGCGTCGTTGCGGTTACAGGAAATTGAAGAATTGTGCCAGTTGGACGCGCAGGGCAAGCGCGGGAATCTCGCGCATTTGCTGACGCGCGTGGATGAAGACATGGCGGCGCTTTCGGATATTGTCACGCGACAGTTCCTGAGCCACGCCCAAGCCTCGCGGCAACTCGCGAGTTTCAACATGGAAGGTTAGTGGTTCGGCAATGCTAATTTGATAGATCTGCTTGCGTCTTTTTGCTTGGCTCTTCGTTGTATGCTCAGTTAGAGATTCATTAATATCTTCCTGAGCATACGCCTCGATCCAGACAAAAATACGCGGCGCATATCTATCAAATTAACCTTGCCGAACCACTCGCGGCTTTCGCGCCCGAGAAACAAAGCCCATGCCTGACACCATCATCGCTGTGTCTAGTCCGTCTGTGAGTCTCGCGAACGCTTCGCCGGGAATGGTGCCATGCTCCATGATCCGGCTTTCGGGGCCGGATGCAGGGCGGTGCGCGGATACGGTTTTTACAATCCATCAACCTGAACATACGACACGATCGGCGAGTTCGATTGGGCTTCGTCCGAAACATGAGGCGCATCGAATTCCGGCGACGGTGACGGATGCGCTGTCTGAAAAAAAATGGCGACGAATTGTGGGACGAGTTGTGTGGCGGGGGAACGAGTTGAATGCGCATGTGTACGTCATGCCTGCGCCGCGCAGTTACACACGTGAGGATGTTGTCGAACTGCATGTGCCGGGATTGCCGTGGGTGGTGGAGACATTGTTGGATGGATTGATCGCGTCGGGCGCTCGGACGGCGCAGCCGGGTGAATTTACGCGGCGGGCGTTTGAGCATGGTCGGATCACGCTGGAGCAGGCTGAAGCGGTTGGGAAATTGATTGCGAGTTCATCCGCCGATGAAGCGCGCGCGCATGCGTCTCAGTTGGCGGTTCATTCGGGTGTGCAGCGCCGGGTGTTGAAAAAAGACATTGAGGATTTGCTGGCGCAAGTGGAACTCGGTTTGGATTTTTCGCATGAAGATGTAATCGTGATTTCGTTGGAGGAGATGGCGACTCGATTGGACGCGTTGCGGGCGCGGGCGGTGAAATTGGCGGACGAATCTTCGCATGAATTTGAGCGGGCACCAGCGACGCGTGCGCCGCGCATTGTTCTTGTTGGGCCGACGAATGCAGGGAAGAGCCAGCTCTTTAATACATTGTTGAAACGCGATGCGGCGATAGTGAGTTCGGAGCGGCACACGACGCGTGATGGAGTTGAGGCGGTGCTGAAATTTGGTGGCTCGGTTCCGGATGCCGTGTTGATTGACAGCGCTGGGAGCGGGGATTTAGGCGGAGTGGATGCGGAGCTTTTTTCGGCAGCGCGAACGGCGACGCGCCGGGAATTGGAGATGGCGGATATTGTGTTGCTCGCGCTGGACCGATCGGTGGCGATGGAGCAGCAGGAGAATTTCGCAGCGTTATTGAAAGATGTGAAGGCGTTGACCCCAGCGTATTCGGCGTTGGTTTGGACGAAGAGCGATCTTGCGGCTCCTGCGAATTGGGATGCCGGGATGCAGTTGGGTTGGGACGTCACACAGCGATTTGAAGTGTCGTCGGTGTCGGGGCGCGGTGTTGATGCGCTGCGAGAATTTTTGGCTCAACGGACGTCTGAGTTGGCGCAACGGACCGCGCAGGCTCATGCGGCAGCGGGGGCGTCGGTGCGGGCATCGGCACTCAGTGCGGCTGATGCGCTTGAACGGGCGTCAGGCGCGTTGCGAGACGGATGTGGCGAGGATGTGGTAGCGGTAGAATTGCGCGAAGCGATTCACGCGTTTTGGCGGGCTGAAGGGATATTAATGCGCCACGATGCGGTGACGGAAGCGGCGCTCGATATTATTTTCTCGCAATTCTGCGTCGGAAAGTAACCTACGCTCCGACGCATTTTAATCCAAAAAAAATTCGTGAAGATTCGCGTGATTCGATGTTCACATGCCGTTGCCGTTAAACAATCGCGCGGTTCTCGGCTTCGTTCTTTGTTTCCTTCGAATAACCGGTCTCCTGGCGGTTCTGGTTGACGCGGTGTTTGGCCGTGTAGAGGCGGTGGAATTCGTCGGCGGTGAGGCCGGACGCGAGCGCGAGGCTGGTGAGGAAGTGCATCAGATCGACGATTTCGACGCGGATGTTTTGGAGGTCGATTTTGTCCTTGCTCCACCACTTCCACAAGAGGTCGGCTTCAAGCTCCTGGGCTTCGCCTTGCAGTGCGCGGAGGTAGTTGCGGAGCCACAGATTCGGCAGTCCGTTCGGTCCCAATTCGCCGCGATCCAGGGACGCTTGAATGGAGGCCATTGTGAGCAGGTTGCCGTCGGGGCCGTGTATGTCCTGCTTCTTAAAAATGCCGTCGTTCAGTTCGCCTTGCAGCGTGAAAATGTCGTTGAGTTTGTCGGTCTCAGCCATGTCTTTTGCCTTCCTTTTCTTTAGAAACGGTCTTCGATTTTGACTACTTTGAATTGATCGAACAGGCCAGCGCGCGCTTCGCTGATCAGCGTCATGTAGACGCGTTCTTCAACTTCCTCGAACGTCACGTCCTGTTTTTCGAGGCACTTGAAAATGTGCCAGCCATACGCACTGCGAACGGGTGCGGAGACTTCACTGGGTTTGAGTAAGACGGCTGCGTTGACGGCTGCTTGATCGAGCGGACGAGCGGGGATGGTGTCTTTGCCGATGCGACCGATGAGACCGTTGGCGCGTTTGGTTTTGTCGTCGGAGTATTTGCGAGCGGTTTCGTCGAAGTTGGTTTTGGCGAGATCGACGAGACCATCGATCTTGGGCTTTGCATTTTGGAATTGAGTTTCGCGCGCTTGGCTCGAATAGGCATTGATTGCGGCATGGCCGTCGGCTTGCCACGCAGGGCCGTAGGGGTGGCCGTCGGGGTCGAGGACTTGGACGAAGATGTGCGCGATCAAACTTTCGGCGAGTTTGTATTTGGCGGGGCTGGCGGCGAATTCGGCCTGGAGTTGTTTCAAGCGGATGTTTTGTTTAACGAGGAGTGTGGCGAGCGCATCGAAGGAGAAGATGCGGCTCGTCAGATAATGTTCTGCGGTCATGCCGTGGCGTTGAATGATCTGCATCATGATCGCGCGGCCGGGGACGCCGGTTTGTTGTTCTTTCAAACGGCACAGATAGCTGAAGTGAAATTTGCGGTCGTCATCGTTGAGCGCGAGGCCTTTTGACTTCGCGGCGGCTTGAACGAGGCGTTCGAGTTTCAACTGTTCGAGGATGTCGAGCAGCGCGCTTTTGGTGATCTGGCCCTCGGCTTCGAGAATGTATTGACGGACTTCATCGCGCGGATAGGAGCGGGTGCCGATGCGGACGGCTTCGCCTTTGCCGAGCTTAGCGGGTTCGGCTTCGACGCCGTTGAGTTGGATGAATTTCTCGACGAACTTGCGTTTCAAATCCTCGAACTGAGTGGTGTAGGTGCGAAGATCGGAGGCGAGTTTTTTGTCGTTGTGGAAGATTTTCATCAGCCCGAGATCGACGCGAACGGTGCGGCGCAGGGCTTCGACTACGCCAGCTCCGTAGCGGCGTTCGATTTCGTCGGCATTGATTCCGAGCACGCGCGCCTTGTTGTCGAGGGTGAGTTTGAGTTCGGTGTTGACTTCGGCCATGGGGACGTCGATTTTGGCGCGTTCGACTTCCTGTTTCCGGATGGCGTAATCGACGAACGCCGGCAAATATTTTTCCCAGGCTTCTTCGACGAGTACGTCGAGTACGTCGCGTCCGAAGATTTCTTCACCGTTGACGATGCGGTACACTCGGCCTTCATCGATGTGGATGAGGGGTTCGTTGGGCTGTGCAAGTTCGGCTCGCAGAGATGTGGCGGCGAGCATGGCGGCGATGCAAAGAAGGAGTGCGTTTCGGATCATGATCGGCCTCAAAAAACGCGGCGGAAAACGGATGTAGAGTTCCGGTGATGGCGTGGAATTGTAACCGAATTATCGTCCGATAATGAAGGTAAAAAGAGGGAAAATAGTGGAATGGAGCGGTTGAGATTAATCAGCGCCACCCCTCACCCCGCGAGCCGAACGGCTGGCTCGTCGGCCCTCTCCCTCAAGGGGAGAGGGGAAGGGCTACGGCTCGCTTTGCTCGCGTGAGAATTACGCGTTGCGCGAGATGGGGTCGGCGCCCATGGTGCCGATGAGTTCGGTGAGGTGCTCTTTTGAGAGGACGTGGGCAAGCGTGGATTCGGCGCGTTGCAGGCGGTCTTTGATTTTCAGGCGCGCGATGGGTTCGGCGTGGCCGGGCTTCGCGAGGAAGGCTTTGATGTAGGAGATTGTGTCGGTCAAGTGCGCGGCGTCGCGGGACTGTTTGATTTTCAAACGCTCGTGATACCACTCGCTGGCGAGCAGGTAGTCTTTGGTGAACATGGCGCGGACGTCGGGGTGCGACGCGGTTTTGCCCTGCCATTCTCCGTGCGCCATAATGGCGATGATGGCTTGGAGCGGCGGGCATGCGTCGTCAATTGTTTCGTCTTCGACGTATTGCAACGCGACGCGTTTTTGAGCCTCGACAATGTTCTCGATGCCATCGACGAAGACGGCGAGGTTTTGCGTTTCGGGTTTCATCATGGCTTCGTCGAACACGGCAACCGGATTGTCGAAGACGCGTCCGAAGTAAACGTGGACGAAGCGGGTCGTGATGCGGTAGCCGAGGCGGCTTGCTGGGATGGTGCGGCCCTCGTAGTCGAAGTCATTCATCTTTTCGAAGAAGCCGTTTTCGATCATCTCCTGAATGTTGCGTTCGTCCGGGCGCAAGCGGCACCAGATTTCCGGGATGAGGAGGCTGACGTCGTGGCCGACGGGGACGTTGGGACCGACGCAACCGGCGGCGGTCGTGAGGCCGTCGTGGCCGGTGAGGATGAAGGAGACGAGCGCGTTGTTGAGATCGGCTGTCGTTGGGAGCGCGTTGAAGGGGCCTTTGGTGAGCGCGCCTTCGGAACCTGCTCCGGTTGTCGACGGCGATTTTCCGGTCAGGCTGCAAATGAAATCCATGAACAGCTCGGGCAGTTCCTGATAGTGGATCGGGTTGTAAACGGCGAGCGGGCGGATGCCGGCTTTGAGGTCAGGCGGATTGTTGCGACGACCGGCGAGGACGGCGTTGACAGGGAAAATGACTGGTGCATCGGCGGACAGACGGCGGTGCAAACGGGCACCGACTTCGGCGAGGTATTCGGTGATCGGATGGACGAGCGTCGGGCGGACTTGGAGGTAGCGCGGATTTTGCGTGGGCTTGCCGTCAACCAAACGCGGATGCGCGGACGAGACGAAGAATGTACCGTCGGCTTCGGTCGCGGCTTTGCGGATGAGCGCGCGCATGGGATCGGTGAATTGGCTGAAGTGGATGGAATCGTCGATGAGTTCGAGGGCTTCGTTGCGCGGCAGCGGTTGGAAATTGGAGATAAAATTGCCGGGCAGACTCATATCGAGTTCAGCTTGTTTATCGTAGCCGCGATGGATGGCGTCGTCGGGGCGCTGGAAGAAACGGTACTCGCAATTGTTGGTCAGTTTCAGCGAATGTGCATCCGCTGATTTGTAATACGAATCAACCCATGACGGCGGGACGACGACGGATGCGGTGATGTCGTCTTCCATTTGGACTTTTTCAGCGGGAATAAAATCCTGGCGGAGCTTGTGTGTGCGCCAGGAACCGTCCTGCGTTTTTCCGACGCGGAGGTAGCTGCCGACGAGGCTGCGGCCGTTGAATTTCAATTCGTGTCCGGAGCTGCCGTTGACGTTGTCGACGCTGAAATGCGAGCGCCAATCGTCGCCCCATTCCGGGCGGTGGAAGCGCTTGATGATGTAGACGAGTGCGAAAATGTGGTTCGGGATGGTCGCGAGCCACGCGTTGTATTCGGGCGTGTATTCAATGACGGATGGCGTGAGCAATTTGATGACGGAGCCGAGCGAGCGCTGGGGGCTGAGGATCGGACGGGAGGTGTGCTCGTCGGTGAAGCGCCGGTATTTGGGAAGGAAGCGGCCGCTGTAATTGCGCGTGATGATGGCGTCCACGTCGTCGAAATCTTTTTGTGCATCGGCAACGAAAACCGGGCCGTAGAGGACGGCATCGGTGATCGATTTGGAGAGTTCAGATTTGCCGCCGCCGGAGACAGTGCAGGGCTTGTGGCAGAAGGTCGGTTCGGCTTCGGTCCCCCCGAGACGCCACGATGGCGCGCCGGGATGTTTTTCGAGTTGGACTTTGTAACCCGACGGCATGATGTAGACGTTGCCGTTGAGGACTTTGACGCTCTGTTCTTTGCCGTCTTTTTGCCAGGACGCTTTTTGTGTAGCGAGGTCGAGGCGGACATCTTCGGGGACGTAGACGATGGTCGGGTATCTTTTATCGACGCCGTAGCCTTCGGGTTTGAAGTCGATGAAGTTGGAATAGAGGCGCTTCATTTCGACGAAGGAATGTCCTTCCATGTGCATGCGCCGGGCTGGGCGCGTGGCGTCGAGATCGTCGCCGTAATTGTAGCGCGGGAAGGCGAGGGCGCCGCCTGCGTGTTCTTCTTCGCAGAGACCGAAGAAATTCGCAGCCATGCTGATCTGGGTCTTCACTTCTTTTTTGCAGTAGCCGAAATAATTGTCGGCGATGATTGTGACCATGATGCCGTCCATCGAGCGGCAGACGAGCTTGAAGGCGCTGCCGCCGTTGTAGCACTCGTTGGCATCGCGCCAGCACATGCCGTCGGCGCGCTGGCGTTCGGTGGCGTCCTTCCAATTGGGGAGGCCCATGTCTTTCTTGCGAACGAAGACGAGGTGCGGCGCGAGAATCACGCAGCCGGTGTGGCCGGTCCAATGATCGACGTCGAGGCCGGCATCGTTTTCGGGTAGGTAGGGATCGCCTGCGTTGCCGAAGATGGATTCAACGAAATCGAGGTTGGCGACGAGACTTCCCGGGGCGAAGAAGCGGACTTCCATCGTTTTTCGCTGCAATTTTCCGGGCACTTCGGGACAGACGATGGGGCGAAGGAGGAGCGAGACCATGATCTCGGCTTCATCGGTTGAGCTCATGGTGTACGGCAGTTTTAATAATTCTTTCGGCGGGTTCAATGCGGCGTTGAGCATGTTGCCGTAGACGCGTTTGGGGACGGCGATTTTGTCGGCGGGAACGGGGAGGCCGCCTTCGGCGATGTGGAAGACGCCTTTGGTGGTGCGCTTGTCATTTTTCGGATTGTGAAGGACGCCTTGTTCGACGCGATACGAGCTACCGATTTCGGTTTCGAGGGTATTTTTATTGAGCGGAAGTGAGAGTTCGCGCGCGAGGCCGTGGCGGTCGAGCGTCAGGGTGTTGCGCGGAAGTTCGATGGGGCCATTGAGTTTGACGTCGGCGAAATGAGACGCGAGAAAATCCTGGATGCGGCGATCAGGTGGACAGAGATGGGACGAAAGCAGGCGGACTTTTTCGCGATAATTTTGGACGAGGTCATAGGCCATGTCCAAGAGTTCGGAGTCTTCATTCGCGCCGGGGGCTTTGAGGCCGAGGGCGGCGAGTTTCAGATTGATGTAGCGGACGATCAGGAGTCGTTCTTTTTCGGCCTCAACACCTTTTAATGGAGGGAAACCCAGTGCTCGTTTTAAACCCATGCGTGTGTCCTAAAATGATTCTGATGTTCAAAAAGTGATGTACATGCTTTGGAAGCAGCGAACCGCATCCACCTTTTATTTGGTGTTCAAAACGCCACTCAATTCGCTTGCCATCTTTAATGCTGCAGCTCGCGCGGCGGATGCAAAACCGCGTTCGCCGTGTTGGCTGTAAGCGGCTTGTTTGTACGCAAAGATGATGCCACGCGAATTGTTGACGATGGCACCTCGACCGTCGGAGCGGAAGCCTGCGGCTGCGTCTTGTGCGGAGCCGCCTTGAGCGCCGTAACCGGGGATGAGGAAATAGGTGTCGGGCATGAGAGCTCGGAGGGCGCGGGCTTCGTCGGGATAGGTGGCTCCGACGACGGCTCCGACATCGGAGAGTCCGCAGGTGCTGAGGTGCGGGCGGCCGATTTCGTGGACCATTTGGGCGACGTGTTCGCGGACGAAACGACCGTCTTGAAGTTTCAAGTCTTGCAAGTCGCCGCTGCCGGGGTTGCTGGTTTTGACGAGGACGAAGACGCCTCCGCCGTTTGCTGCTGCGGTTTTCAAAAAGGGTTCGAGCGTGTCGCGGCCCATGTAGGGATTGACGGTCAGGGCGTCGGCATTAAAAGGGGAGGTTGGGCCGCCGAGATGGGCTTGGGCGTAGGCTTCGGCGGTGGCTCCGATGTCGCCGCGTTTGGCGTCGGAGATGACGAGGAGGCCTTTTTCGCGGGCGTAGGCGCAGGTGGATTCGTAGGCGCAGATGCCGTCGGTGCCGAGTTCTTCGTAGAAGGCGATTTGTGGTTTGCAGATGGGGACGATGTCGGAGACGGCGTCGATGATGGCTTGATTGAATTGAAGAAACGCGAGTGCTCGGGCGAGCGAGGTGTCGCCTTTGGATTGGATCGCGGCTTCGGTGATGAATTTGGGAATGCTGTCAAAACGTGGGTCGAGGCCGACGCAAATGGGGTTGCCTTTGGCGCGGATGGCGGCGTCTAATCGGTCGGAGAAATGTTGCATGGTCGAGTCCTTTAAAGTCATAAATTGGTGCGCTGATTTTACCACAGAATGGCGTCTGAACGAAGTGATTGATGTGACAAAATTCTGAAAATAATTGACGTGCGCGCGGAATTGGGGACGATGTTTTCATATGCTTCACAGTGTCTTAACGAGTGCTGAAAAAACGCTGGGGTGCGTGCTGCGCGTGGACGGCGACATCGGGTTGCTTGAGCGGCCGCGCCGTGCGTTGCTGGTGTCGCGCGGGGAGCGGAATCCTGCGCCGGACGAGGCACGACTTTGCGCGGTGATTGATGCGGCGCGGAGTGTGGTGAGCTCGGGTGAGGCGCTGGTTGTTGGGACGGAGCGCGAGCATTGGGATGTGGCGTTGTGGACGTGTCGGGAGGCAGGCGGTGCTGCGATTGTGGTGTTGCATGAGCGCTCGGAGGCGGCGGAGTTTTTTCCGGAGAACGTGTTGTTGGTGTGGCCGGCGATGAGTGAGCCGGCGTTGAGTAAAGAGGAGCGGCTGTTGTTGCGCGATCAGCTTGTTGGGATGCTGGCGTCGTGTGCGACTGCGATTCAAATTCGGGCGAATGGGAATATGGCGCGGGTGGCGGCGGATATGAGTGCGCGGGGATGTGGGGTTGAGGCTTGGGCGATTAAGAAGAGTGAACGGACGACTCGAAAACTGGATAGCGGTTTAGAGTTGGGGAGCGCCACCCCCTCACCCCGCGAGCCGAACGGCAGGCTCGTCGGCCCTCTCCCCGAGGGGAGAGGGGAAGGGCGGCGACTCGCTTCGCTCGTTGGATCTGAATTTGAGAAAATGGGTGACGCCTATTTGACTCATTTTACGCGCGAGCCGGATGGGTGTTGGCCGGGCGAGAGTCGGGGTGATTATGTGCGGTGGTTGGCTTCGGGAATTCGATTTGATCAGCGCGATGGGTTTCAGGCGCTGCGGCGGATTTTGAGTCAACGCAGGATTGTGTCGTGTGGGCGGCTTATTAATGGTGGGACGCCGGTGGTGTGTTTGACGGCGCGTGATCCGGGTGAGTTGCTGGTTGAAAATCGGTGGCGAAAAGGGTTGGGGCGTTGGACGTATTCGCGATATGCGCTGTCGATTCGGCGGGATGTTTTGGAGGCGGCGGGTGCGCGAGTGGTGCGGTATGTTTCAGCGGACGTGATGCAGCTGGCTCCGATTTCTGAGCGTCATTTTTTGCAGATTGAAGCGTCGAGCGGAATCGATTGGCGGAATGAAGCGGAGTGGCGTGTGACGGGCGATTTGGATTTTTCGCGATTGGATTCTGGGGCGACGGTGGCGTGGGTTTCGAGCGAAACTGAAGCGGCGAGCATCGAGAGTGAGTTTGGAATTCGTGCGTTTTTGTTGTGAATGTTGGGACGACTCTTTTGGAAAATGACCTGTGGATATTGAACCGAAGAAGCATGGCGTGATCGCGATTTTGCAGGACGCGGGTGGGCGATTTCTGGTGATTCGGCGCGGGCTGACGTTGGAGCGTGCGCCGGGGTGGTGGTGTTTTGCCGGGGGCGAGGTGGAGCCGGGCGAGGTGTTGGAACGGGCGTTGGAGCGCGAAGTTTTTGAGGAGTTGGGATTGCGCGTGGCGGCGGGGGAGAAGGTGTATGAATCGGTGTCGCCGAATGGGGTGTATCGGTTGCATTGGTTTCGTGCGGAGTTGGTGGGGCCGGTGAGTGAGTTGTGTGCGCATCCGATTGAAGTGGCAGAGGCGCGATGGTTGTTGGGGGCGGAGATTTTGGAGTTGAGTCCGGTGTTGCCGGGGTTGATTGTGTGGTTGAAGGGGGGAGGCATGGATAAATAAAACGCGCTTGGATTAATCAGCGTTTACCCCTCACCCCGCGAGACGGAACGACTGTCTCGTCGGCCCTCTCCCTCAAGGGGAGAGGGGAAGGGCGACGGCTCGCTTCGCTCGCCTGAAGAAAAGCGGCGGGGTCAATCCTTGTTTCGGAAAATTCCGAAGCAGGAGGTGAAGCCGTGGATGTAGGTGGTGCCGCCGACGGGGCCGATTTCGCCGTTGCAGAAGAAGCCGCCGAGTGGGGCGTCGACGAATTTGTTGGCGAACGCGAGGCTGTCGTGGTCGGGTTTTCCGTAGAGGCCTTCGCCTCGGCCGAGGCATGAGAAGAGCAGGCCGCCGCGAGGTGGTGTTGGGAGCGATTCGCCTTTCATGGCGTTCATGCGTTCGGTGGAGGGACGCCAGAGGACGGCTTCGAGGTCGGCGGTTGCGGCGGCGGATTCGCGCAGATGGAATTGAACGGTCTGGCCTTCGTCGAGCAGCGCTCCGATGGCAAGGACGCCGCGATTGGCGTCCATGCCCACCAAATTGCGGATGAGGAAATCGCCGGGCAGGGGTTCGCCGGCTTTGAATGGGTCCATCACAATTCCGAGGAAGAGCGACGAGCGGATCAAATCCTGTTCGCGTTCGTCAGCGGCTTCGAACAATTCCTGGAGCGCGAGCAAGGCGGGTTTTTTGTCGAGTTCGACGAGGAGATTTTTCTGGCAGCTGGTGATGCGCATCGGTTTTCCGATAGGGCGGCAGCCTTGTGCGACGAGGGTGTCGATTTCGATCTCTCCGGAGAAAGCGAGGCCGACGGCTCCGGTGCGGCGGAAGGTGCGGTCGAGGTAGAGCGCGTTTTGGCCGGGGCCGTTGGCTCCGCTGGCGAGGCCTCCGATCTTGGCTGATTGGGGGAACGCGTAGTCAAATCCGCGCAACATGTCTTCGGCGCGCGACATGCTGTACGGGTCGGCGACGATGACGAAATGCGGATTGTCGGCGGCGTGGACGGCGATGGCTTCTTCCCATTTTCGGGGCGGATCATCGAGGCCAGGAAGGGTGTCGTCGTCGAGGTGGAAGGGTGTGATGGTGACGTCGGGGAGGATCGCTGCGGTGATGGAAATCGCGGGCGCGTGTTCGACTTCGCGGCCTCCGCCGATGACGGCTCCGCCTGAGCAGCCGAGCAGGTGCTGGGGTTCAAGTCGCTTGTTCACGGCCGCTCCGGCCCGAGCGTAATTGGCGCGGTGCTGGGGCGAGATGAAGAGGAAGGCGACATCGGGTTTTTCGCCGTGCAGGTCGGTTGTGATTTTCGAGAGAACGTCATCGAGGGCTTTGTCGGTGTCGGCGTCGGTGCTGATCGCTGAGGCCCATTTCATTCCAATTTTAACAGTCATTTAGTGAAGCTCCGTTTGATTGCTATAATAACGCGGGGAAAATGGTTTGCACGGAAAGCTGGGAAGGGCTTTAATGTCGGCATGCTTTCGATGCGCAGTGCTTTCGTTTTGTGCGGACTTTCATTGCTGCTGGCGGCTGGGACGAGTTGGAGCGTCGCGGGTGCCGGGACGGTACCGGCGTTTTGGCTGGCGAATGTGGCGGTGGCTCCGCAGTTCATCTCGGGGATCGCGCTGATGCTGGGGGCGTTTGCGACTCCTTTTATTTTTACGACGGACGAACTGGGCGGCGATGCGCGCTGGGATTTTACGGCGAAATCGGTGCAGGCGGCATTGTGGCTTGCGGCGGTTACGGCGTTTATGTTGCAGACGGCGGCGCGTGTTTCGCCGGTGAGCATTGAGGGGATTGCGTTGGCGTCGGTGTGGGTATTTTTTACGGCGTGGGTTGCGTTGGGATTGAGTCGGGTGGCTCCGCGCGCGGCGAACGCGTTGTTGGTTGCGTGGATTTTTGTGTTGCCGATTTCGGCGTACATGGTCGTTGAAGTTTTTTTGACGAGCCCGGCAGGTGGGGCGGGGTTGGCGGAATCGTCGGCTCCTCAGGCAGCGGCGTTGCGCGAGACGGTGCGGTGGATATTGAATGTGTCGCCGAGCACGGGAATGATGGGGGCGTTGAGTGGGCAGCTCGCTGACGGGACCGAGCCGTCCGTGGCGATTGCGGTGGGAGAGATTGTGGTGGTTGGGGCGGCGCTGTTACATCGGATTCGCGCGGACTGATTTCAGTTTGTCAATGCTGGCTTTGAGGACTTTGGCTCGGTCGCAATCGAGTGAGCAGGCGGCGAGAATGTCGAGCGGGAGATTGCGGTTGAGGGAGGACAAGCCGATGAGGACTTCGCCCCAGCGCACGTCACCTTTGCCGAATGGTGCTTCGGCTCCGCCGCGCCAGTGATCGGCGGCGCGGGCCATGGAGACGCGGGCGGTGAGTGCGTTGAGCGCTTTGAGCGGATCTCCTCCGCGCATGACGAACGCGCCGGGATTGAGATCGACTTCGATCATGCTGCTGGGGTCTGCGACGGCGAGAAATTGGGCGAGCGTTTCGGGCGATTCGCTGCCGGCCAACCAGCAAATGCTGACTCCGGAATTTGATGCGACGACGTTGAGCGCGCGCGCGGCTTCGGTGAGCGCGGTGCGTTCGGTCGTGTTTTCTTTGAGATCATCGGGGACGAAAAA